>Ga0157378_10000028_pt1 | contig 128346 bp, 107 predicted proteins | sample M65metaG_FD_115309 | JGI IMG/M metagenome (GOLD analysis project Ga0157378, IMG submission 115309) | Miscanthus rhizosphere microbial communities from Kellogg Biological Station, Michigan, USA - M6-5 metaG | ecosystem: Host-associated > Plants > Roots > Rhizosphere > Soil | place: USA...
AAAGCCTTCTTCCCCAACGCATCGACAACAACTATCGAGGGCGTAAGCTGGCGCTCTGGATATTTGGTCTCGTCGTGCTCATGAGGACGCTGCAGAGCGTCATGATTATTTTCAATGGTTACTACACGGCGCGGAATGCTGACGGTATTCCGCTCGAGCTATATCCGCATGATGCGGCCCAGACAATCCTGGCCATCTTCGCAGTATCGTCGCTCTGGCGCCTGATCATCTGTCTGATCTGCGCCGTTGTTTTGGTGCGATATCGCAGCGCGATCCCGGCGATGTTTATCGTGCTCGGGCTGACTTATCTGGGCGCCCAACTGTTGAACCAATTCATTCCGCTCGTCAGAGTCGGCAGACCGCCGGGCGTAATCGTTAACCTGATCCTCTTCGGCCTCATCGTAATTGGCTTCCTCCTGTCCTTGTGGCCGCGAAAAATAGTGATGAAGGAGTAATGAGTAATGAGTAATGACTAACGGCAGAAAGCAGTGAGCAGTGAGCAGTGGGCACTGAGCGGTGAACATCAATTCGTCATCACGCTGAAGGCGTGAAATTCAATAGCCGTGGACAACGCCCGCGCGATAGCAAAGCGCAAAGGGGTAAGGGCAAAAGGGGAAACTGAGCGCGCACGCGCACCTTCTGGCTGCGAGTTATGAAACCGCGCAAGCGCGTGGATTCCCCTCTCCCGCTGGGAGAGGGGATAAAAGGGGTGAGGGCTTTAGCGCGTATGCTTCGCACCCTCACCTCAATCCTCTCCCAGAGGGAGAGGATGAAGTCCTTCCGGCTGGCTTTTATGACGCGCGAAAGAGCGCCGGCTCGGCACCGGCTAAAGCCGGCGCAGAAAATATCATTGACGCTGATCCCAGCGCTGAAGCGCTGGGCTATTCTCATTTCGTCCGCTACTCGGACGAAATCCAAAGCGCCGTTGCAGGACACTCCAAATTTGCCCGCCCGCTACCGCAGGCGGTTCTGACGAGCACAACTGAGCGTTACAATACGTGCATGACTTTTCGCGTGCTCATTCTACTTGCCACGCTAACATGGATCGCCTCACTTCCAAGCCAAGGCAATGAGGCGAATTACTGCGTCACGCCGGAGACATTCTTCGCCGGCCTACCAACGTTCCCTTCGTACGAACGCACCCTGGTGCTCGACACTAAAGCTGAGACTTCGGCCAATGTGAGCATCGGTGATCTTAATGGCGATGGAAACCTCGACATCCTTCTCGTCAATGGACGGCATTGGCAGAGGGTCAGCCGCATATTTCTCGGCGACGGACGCGGCCACTTCGCGACTGCCTACGACTTGACGGAAACCGCCTACCGCTCGTATTCGGGACGACTGGTCGATCTCGACGGCGATGGCGATCTGGATGTCGTGCTCAGCAATGACGCGCCGGATCCGAAGGTCGTTTACCTGAACGATGGCAAAGGCCATTTCCATATCGGTTCAACCTACGGACGTGCTGAGTGGCCGGAACGCAACGCCAGCGTCATCGATCTCGACAACGATGGCCGGCCCGATATCATTGTGGCCAACCGGACGGACAATGGCGCGAACTATATTTGCCTGGGAAAAGAAAAGGGCAGCTTCGGAGCCGACTGCGCAGCGTTCTCGCACGACCCGGCCACAACGATTACGGCAGCAGACTTTAATCATGATGGGTTGATCGATCTGGCAGTTCCGCATCGCGATGGCGGCCAGAGCTTCGTCTATCTGGCTGGCCCGCATGCGGCGTTTTCAAACCTTAAGCGAGTTCCGTTCGGCCCTCCTGATGCGCACATTCGGATGGCTGAAGCAGCAGATCTGGATGGAGACGGGCTGCTGGACATCATCACAATCGATGAGCGGCGAGGTGTAAGCATCTACTTCGGCCAGAAGGATGGCAGCTTCTCAAGTGAACTGACTCTGGATCAGGGCAAGGTATCGCCGTATGCACTCGCGGTCGGCGATCTGAACCTCGATGGAAAGATCGATATCATCGTTGGTAACGTTGAAGCTCCCTCAACGATCTTCTTTAATGACGGATCGGGACGCCACTTCACGACGGTCCACTTTGGCGACAACAAAGGCACTGCTTATGGCTTCGCAATCGCGGATCTGGATCGCAATGGACTTCCGGACGTCGCCGTGGCTCGTTCAGATACGACCAGTATGGTTTATTTCGCCGACCGGGCAGCAGTTCGCTGACCATAAGCAAGCTACGGCTGGGCAATTTCATGTCGTGAAGAGTTCGCGACATGAACGAAGAATCCAAAGCGCTAACGGCGTGAAATAATTACGAGGTCGTTGATTTATGGCGCGCCTTCAGCGCCCGGTTCATTCAATCACGCCCTACCTAGGCCGTTGGCTTAGGCTTCTACATCTCGCGCCGTTGGCGATCGCTTTCTGTCGACCTCGTGGCGTCTAGGCAAAAACACGGATGCAATTTCTCGCTCGTGGTGTGCGAATTCAATCGATTTGATGCCGGCGCTCGCTTTCCCACGCTCTCAAGCACGAAACATTTCTCTGCTCAGTTCGTCTTAGAAAGCAGTAAACGACGCGCTTAGTCGACTGAATCTGCAAATCTTTGGAGGAATCCCGGATGAATGTACAGAGGTACGCGAGGATTGCCGGTGTTCTATTCTTAATCTCGCTCGTCGCCGGTGGGTTTGGCGAGGCTTATGCCCCGTCGAAGATCATTGTGTCCGGCGATGCGGGAGTAACGGTCGCAAACATCAACAACCTTGGATTTATCTACCGGCTCGGATTCGCCAGCTTCATGATTGAATCGCTGTGCGACATCACCCTGGCGCTGCTTTTGTACGCGTTGCTCAAACCGGTTAACAAATATCTTTCGCTGCTGGCCGCATTCTTTGGGCTGATCGCCACCGCCACTTTTGCGTGTGCGGAGCTGTTTTATTTTGCGCCGCTGGTGATCTTGAGAGGCGATAGCTATTTGAATACGTTCTCGCCCGATCAACTGAACGCATTGGTGCTGCTGACGCTGAAGTTCTCGATGTACGCGGGCATGCTCACGACGGCGTACTACGGCATGGGCTGGCTGGTGCGCTCGTACCTGATGTTTCGTTCCGGTTACCTGCCGAAGTTTCTGGGCGTGCTGATGGCCATCGGTGGTTTGGGATTCGTCCTGAGAAACTTCCTCTTGATCCTGGCGCCGGCGTACGCGTCGGATATCTTTCTGATGTTGATGATCCCGGGCGGACTGATCATGACCGGCTGGCTTCTGGTGAAAGGCGTTGATCTTCCAAAGTGGAATGCGAGAACAGTGAGTAGTGAGCGGTGAGCAGTCAGAACCGCCTGCGGTAGCGGGCGGGCCCAAATGCGGAGGCAGGAGACCAAGAACCAAACACCAAAGTCCAAAGACCTAAGACCCAAGATCGAAGACCAATTCTTAATCCGGCTAATCTGCGTAATCTGCGGACGGATTCAAAGCGCGGTCGACGCCGACGCACTTCAAATGCGGGCAAGGATGCCCGCGAACCGCACGCAGGATGCGTGCGCTCCATGCTTCGCTCACTACTTTTTCAGCAGCGGATAAGGATTGATGTTCACGCCTTCCCACCACCTCTTTGGATTCGAAGTGATCGCGATGGAAAAGTGCAAGTGATAATTCCCCGCTCCGGCATTACCGGAATCGCCGACGTATGCGATCGTCTCGCCCTGCGTCACCGTGCGGCCTTCCGTGAGGCCTTCAGCATAACCATCCAAATGTGCGTAGTAGTAAATGAACTCTTCGCCACTACTTAGTTGGTAAATAGTCGTGCCGCCGCGCTCGCTTTGAAACAGTTTGACGATCTTGCCATTCGCAACGGCCAGCACGGGCGTCCCGCGCGGCGCCGGAATGTCGATGGCGTCGTGAACGCGTCCTTCGCTGCGCGCTTCGGAAAAAGTGTCGACCAATTGATCAGCGCGCACGCCGGCCACTGGAATGATCAAACCTGACGGAGAAATGAGGGGCGGAGGACTGGGCGCGGCCGCAGGAGACGATGTCTCCGAAGACTGCGTGGAAGGCGTCGGGGCCGCATTGGGATTCACTTCAGTTGAGGCGAGCGGCACTGCCTTTATTGTTTCCGAACGAGACCACGTAAGCAGCGAACGGCCACCTCGCCTGCGGTCAAGCCATACCAGGAAAGCGCCAAACGCAACGATACTGATCAGAACGATCAGCAGAGTCTTTGTACGTTGTCGTGCCGCCCATCTCATGACCGCAAAGAAGAATTATCCGCAGATCGCGTAGATTTCTCATAATGGCGAACGGTAGCGGGCCCAGCCGGCTGGCCGTTGTGACGAACATTCGCGAAGGCGTAAAGACACGCAAAAGAAATCCAAAGCGTCGGCCAGATGCGGGCAGGATGCCCTCGCTCCCGGGGACAGATTACGCAGACTTAGATAAAAGACTGATCTTGGGTCTTTGATCTTTGATCTAAAGTCTCAGGTCTCTGCCTTTTGCCTTCTGCTTTCTGCTTTCTCCTTCCCCATAATCGGTGGTATAAGGCGACGCAAATGCGAAAGTTAATCCTTGTTCCTGCTCTTGTCTTGTTTACGACGTCGGCATTCGCGCAAACCGCCAACAACGAATCGGTGGGCGGCGGCAAGACGAGTACAACCAAACCTGCTGCTCCCACGACGAAAGCCGTGCCGAAAAAAACTACGCCGAAACGGACTGCCACTGTCGACAAGCCTTTGTCATCGCCGTGCGGCGTTTATTACAAAGACCGCGCAGACATGATTGCCGAGTCGAACCTGCCGAATCAGTGGTCCTCGCTCGGCCAATCAGCCAACAATCATTTCTGGTACAACCCGCGCAAGACAACCTGTGACGCGCAAAGCGGTGTGCTGAAATCCTGGATCAAGGAAGAGCATAAGAACACGGACGGCGATTTCGCGCTCGTCCTGTACGAGATGAAATGCCGCAGCGATCAACTGCGAGTCAAGACCGTGATCCAATACGACAGAGCCGGGAACGTTTTAGAAACCACCAATCGCGATGATGACGAACCCTTTCAGGATGTCGCGCCCGGAACCGCAGGCGTGACTATGCTAAAAACGGCGTGTCGCACACCGTAATGCAGGGGTTAGAGAAAATGTCAGTGATGAGTGTTGAGTAATGAGTAATGAGTGATGAGTGATGAGTGATGAGTAATGAGTGATGAGTGATGAGTAATGAGTAATGAGTGACGAGTGACCGTCACGATGTATCGGGACCGGGCTAGATTCAAATGTCCGTTACGCGGACGGCGATCCTCCTGATAAAATCCGCATAATCGGGGGTTGAAATCATGACGACAGTCAATCGACGTCTACTTCTCTGCGCGTTCGTGTTTGTTTTGGCGACCTCGCAAACAACATGGGCACAAAAGGCGGAGTCGCGTTTTGCCAGCCTGGATGGCGCGCGGGTTCATTACATCAATTACGGGAGAGGCGATGAGGCACTGGTGTTAATTCATGGCTGGACGCAAAACGCGGATGGGTGGCGGGACAATGTCGCCGATCTTGCCAAACGTAATCGCGTGATCGTAGTTGAACTTCCCGGACATGGTGAGAGTGACAAGCCACAAGACCAGGCGGCAAAGGCGGGGAGTCAGGGGCCGGCAACGAATCAATCTGAAAAATTTTATTCAATGGATCACTTTGCGCGCGCGGTGGATGCAGTCATGCGCGACGCGAAAGTAAAACGCGCAGTGCTTGCGGGACACAGCATGGGCACGCCCATCGCGCGGCAGTTCTATCGCAAGTATCCGGAAAAAACTCTCGGCATTGTCATCGTTGATGGATCGCTCAGGCCGTTTGGCGACAAAGCGATGATCGACCAGATGATGGCCGGATTCCGCGGACCAAATTACCGCAATGCAGTCAACCAGATGATGGGCTTCATCGCCGGCCCGAATCTGACCGACGAAGTTAAACAGCGAATCACTTCCGCTTCTATGAACACTCCACAATATGTGCTGGTGAGCGCGTTCGAAGGCATGCTCGACAACTCAATCTGGGGTGACGACAGAATCAACGTGCCCGTGCTCGCCATCATGGCCAAGACCGCTTTGTTGCCGCCGAATGCGGAAGAATCATTTCGCGCGATCGCTCCCAAGCTCGACTTTCAAATGTTCGATGGGGTCGGACACTTCCTCATGATGGAGAAACCGAAGGAGTTCGATGCGGCGGTGATCGCCTGGCTGGATAAGAATTCGCTTCTGAAGAAATGATGCCCGTGGGAGACTTCCCTATGAATCCGTCTAAACAGTTAGTTTCGATCAGAAGAAAATTTCCGGTGGGAGCCTGTTTGCTCCTCGCATTCTGCGCCCCGGCCGCCTCCGCGCAGTCCAACGCGAAAAAGATTGACGCCTTCATCAAACCATTCGCCGACGCGAACCAGTTTGCCGGCGTGGTGCTGGCTTCGGAAAACGGCAAGGTGATTTACGAGAAGGCATTTGGTCTGGCCAATGCTGACTACAAGATTCCCAATCAGGTGAACACGCGCATCGGCATCGCTTCAATCACAAAGTACATGACTGCCGTGATTCTGATGCGATTGCTCGAAGAGAGAAAGATTGCGCTCGCCGACAAGCTCACTCAGTACATTCCCGATTTTCCCAATGGCGACAAGATCACGATAGAGATGCTGATGCGGCATCGCTCGGGAATTCCGCATCGTGTCATGCCGCCGGAGATGGAATCGGCCGGCTACACGTCCGCCGAGTTCATCGAAAAAGTGAAACAGGCGAAGCTCGTCTTCGAGCCGGGCACGCAGCGGCTTTACAGCTCGGCCGGCTATTCGGTGCTGGCGCGCGCGCTCGAAATCGCCTCAGGCAAAGACTACGCGCAGCTCTTGCAGGAATATGTTTTCACGCCGGCGGGTATGACCGACTCGCTAACGGTTGATGGCGAATCAGTGATTGAGCGGCGCGCGCAGGACTATTACCTGTCGCCGAACGGTCTCGTGAATGTTCCGCTGAAAAACTATTCGTTTCTAGTTGGCGCCGGTTCAGTCTTTGGCACGGCGCGAGATGTTTATCGATTTGCGGAAGCCGTGCTCGACGGTAAATACGGCGCCGCGGTGAAGACGTACTTTCAAGGAGATGGTCCGTTCAACGGCAGCGGCAGCACGAACGGGCATCGCTCGTATTATGAGTTGGCGCGTGACAACAAATATGGATATGTGATTCTCGCGAACAACGCGGGCGTCTTCGATCTGATCCAGCAGGGCCTCGCCGAAATCCTGCAAGGCAAAGCAGTGACGGTGAAAACTTTTACGATCCCTACTATCGTTCCTAACCCAAACAAGAACCTGGATGAGTTTCTCGGCCGCTACAAACGTTCGGACGGATCGGAAACTGAAGTGGTGATCAGGAATGGATTTTTGTACTCGTCGGACATCAAACTCTATCCGGTGAAGGCTGATTGCTTCTTTGAGTATCGCTTCTTCGGCAACGCGTGTTTCAGGCGCGACGACGCCGGCAAAATCAAAGAGATTCAATGGAAAGGCATCAACTTTGATCTAACGTGGGTGAAACAGTAAAGACCATGGTCAGGCGACCGGGTTAGGTCAATGCGATGCATTACGGTTTTCGATCGCTTTCGCGGCAAGGCGCGTGGCCGCTTCAGTCAGTCGCGCTTCGTCGCCCGTCGGCGCCTGTGGCTGCGCGTAATACATCGCGAATGAGCCGAGTACCTTGCCGCGCCGAGATAGAATTGGAGTGGACCAGCACGCTCGAAAGTCGGTGCCGTTTGCTAACGCTCGGTAATCTTCCCACAGTGGATCGGTGAGGATGTCGGTGACGATCACTCGTTCACCGCGATACATCGCTGTTCCGCACGAACCATTCTTCGGTCCAATCGGCGCGCCATCGACTGCCTTGACGTAGTCGGCAGGGAGACTGGGCGCCGCGCCGTGCTGAATGTGATTGCCGTCAGAGCTGAGCAAAAGGACCGAGCAAAGCATTCCGGGCGTCTGCGCTTCGATCATGCTGACCAATGTCGACAGAATCTCGCCGAGCGGCTCATTCGCGGCAATCATGTCCTCGACTCGTTGCTGACCGGAGCTAAAAGCCTCCTCATCGGTGACGCGCCCGCCAGTTAGCGCCTCGCGCATCTCGTCGGTCAATATCAATTTTTCAGTCGGTATTTCGGATTGATGTGGGTCGCGCATATCAATTCTCCCGATTCAGTTCGTGCTGTCGGCCGAGTGCCCGCCATTTTACGCCAATCCGGAGAAAGGTAAACGGCAGGAGGCAGGCGGCAGTAGGCAGTAGGCGTTAAGCCGAAAGGAGAAGGCGGAAGGCGGAAAGCAGGACAACTCGAAGACCGAAGACCAAAGGCCAAAGATCTAACGGCGGCCTAATTCCTCCGCACGACGGCGAGAGACATGTCGTCCATGAGCGGCCGCGTCGCGGCGAAATCCTGCACCGCGCCCAGCACCGAAAACAGGACTGAATCGGCGGAGCTTTGGTGGCAACTACGCAGATAACGCTCAAGTCGCTCGTAACCAAACTCCTGGCCAAGACTATTCAGCGATTCAGTGATGCCGTCGGAGTAAATCAGGAGCGTATCGCCCACGCCCAACTTGCAGGAACCCGCAACGTATTTCGCCTCAGCCAGCGCGCCCAGGAGCAATCCGCCATCAGTCAACATCTCCATCACACCATTTGCCCGCAACAGAAATGCCGGCGGGTGTCCGGCACTACAGTATTTGAGTACACCGGTCGTCGTATCGAGCTTCGCCAAAAACAGACTTGCGAATGGACCAAGTACTGAGGTGCGACAGACGGCGTAATTGACGTTTGTGACAATCGACTCGGCGGTGGCTTGCGCATTTGTGTGCGCGCGGACCAGTCCGACCAGGTGCGGCGTCCACATCCCGGCAGCGAGCCCTTTTCCGCTCACATCGCCCAGTGCGAAGACGACGTCTTTACCGATCTCTTCAACGCTGAAGAAATCTCCCGGCAACTGACGCACCGCGAAAATCTCGTTCGCGATGTCGAACTCGCCAAATCGCAGGTGACGCGGCGCGCACAGACGGCGATGCACCTGTGCGGCTTCGAAAATCGATGTGTGCAAATCGGCGTAGTCTTTTTGCAGCTCAGCGAGTTTCGTTTCCAGTTCTTGCCGCGCGATTTTGCGCGCCGGCCGGCGGCGCGGGTGCGGACGAACGTCAAGTGCTTTTCTTGGTGCTACTGCTGTACTGAACGATTGCGACATGACTGCTCCTGCCGTGATCAAGAGAAAGACAAGTTACGGGCGAGCGTGCCGCTTCGTACTGCGCGGCGTGAAATCAACTAACCGACAAACTTATAGCCTGTACCGTGCACTGTAAGAATGAAACGCGGTTCTTCAGGGTTTGGTTCCAACTTCTGTCGCAGGTGAACGATGTGGGTATCAACCGTGCGCGTGTTCGGATAATTTTCGTAACCCCACACCGCATCAAGCAAACGGTCGCGCGACAATGTTTCAGCCGGATGCGCGATGAAATAGGCCAACAGCGCAAACTCCTTTGCCGAGAGTTCCACACGTGAGCCGTTGCGCAACACTTCGTTGCGGCGAACGTTCACTTCGACGTCACTGAACTTGTAAACCTCAGGTGGTTCGGAATGCGGTGCTGCGCGACGCAAAACCGCTTTCACGCGCGCCATCAACTCGCGAATCGAAAACGGTTTCGTTACGTAATCATCAGCACCCAGTTCGAGACCGACAACTTTGTCGACTTCCTGACCGCGTGCGGTCAACATGATAATCGGCAGCGACGGTTTCTGAGACTTGAGCTGCTTGCAAACCTCGAGCCCGCTCATCCGCGGCATCATCACATCGAGCACAATCAGATCGGGATCCTCAGCCAACGCGCGCTCCAACCCTTCCGCGCCGTCGCCTGCGCTGATCACCTCGTAACCTTCGTACTCAAAATTGTCGCGCAGTCCCGCCACCATCGCGGGCTCGTCTTCCACGATCAGAATGCGCGGCCGTTTCTCAGTGGCGACCTCGACCACCGCTCCGTTACCGTTTGAGGCCGCGTGTTCGTTCAGTTTGCTGCTCATAAGAAGTTGGCTCCTCTAACAAATGCTCGCGCGTTAGCCGTGTGCCGCCGCAAGTCGCGTCTTCCCGTTCACTGGCAAGGTTAGGGTGAACCTGCTGCCTTGGCCGGGCGTGCTGTCCACATCGATGCTGCCGCCGTGCGCGTCAGTAATGTGGCGCACGAGCGACAAACCCAGACCGCTGCCTTTTGTGTTATGCACCAGCGGATCGCCGGTGCGATAAAACTTCTCGAAAATCTTGGTTTGCTCGCGACTGGTGATGCCGATGCCGTGGTCTTCAACTTCGAGTTTTACGGATCCGTTTTCGCGATAGAGCTTCACTCGCAGAAATTTATCCTCGGTGGAATACTTCAGCGCGTTGTTCATCAAATTGAGCAGCGCGCGTGCAATTGCCTCGCGATCGACGCAAACGTTGGGCAGACTCTCATCGATTTCCTCTTTCAAAGTGAAACCCTGCTGCTCGATTTGATAGCGATACGAGTCGAGCGTGTTGCGCACCAGAACGGCAATGTCTGTTTCGCGAAATTCGTATTCTTTGTGCCCCGCCTCGATGCGTGAGAAATCCAGAATGTTGTTGATAAGCCCGGTCAGCCGCTCACTCTCTTTGCGAATGATCTTGTAATAGTCGTGCTTCTTTTCTTTGGTTGTGATGCGACCCAGCTCGAGCGTCTCAGCGTACAAGCGAATCAATGCCAGCGGTGTGCGCAGTTCATGCGAAACATTCGAAACGAAATCCGATTTAAGTTTCGCCAGCGCCACCTCTTTGCTGACGACATGCTTCGTTAAGATCAGACCGATGATGATCAGCGCGGAAAGGATTCCCAGAACTATAAAATTCCGATGCATCCACGATTCGCCCAGCTGCTGCACACTCGTGCCCTGAAACTTGATGCCTAAAGACAACCCACCAAAAACATCCTCGAACTTACGGCTAACCTCCGGCTTCCCATCTCCCCAACCTGCAGTCGCGGCCAGCGGTCTTACTTCGCGCATGTCCGGATCCAAACGATAAACAATCATCGCAATGCTGTTCCCGCTCTGCTCGGCGGATTTGTCTTTCACTGACTCGTTGAGCATTGCGGGAAAGAAAGTGTTTTTCATGTAACACGGATCGAAAGTGACGCCACCGATAACCATTCGGTCGCCCCCGACATCAGGCAAAACGAAAAATGCTGTCAACAAATATCCCGGCCCGTCAGCCCGTTTTGTTTGACTGGAACTAAAGGCAATGTGTTGTGCTTTCTTTTGCATCATTTCCACCATGCCCTTGGTTTCTTCTTTGCTGCTAAACCATGTGCGATACGACTCAAGCAACCGATCGTGTTCTTCGCGGACGTACTTATCGCTCTCTTGTGAAGGCTGCGTTTGAAAGACCTCGCCCTTTTCGTCGAAAAGGAAGGCATGCGTAAAGACGGGATTCTCCGAAAGCATCTCGTTTAACTTGTCTTCTTTTTCGCCGGGGTCGATATCGGGTCCGGGAAACGTTTGGCGGACTTCTTCAACCTTCGCGTAGATCTTCTTGTTCATCTTCTTTTCAGAGATGGCCAGCACCTCCTGAAATTCGCGACCGATGGTTGCTTCGAGCACTTTGTCGCGCTCAAACGATCGCAACTGATAGAAGTTCAGCACGATGAGTGCGGCGGCTGGTAAAAGCACCGCCAACCCGAGCGTCAGAATTAGCCGGAATCGATTGAAACTGCCCATTAATTTTCGTTTCTTCATGTCGGGACCTCCGACGAATCGCGCACAGTATATGACGAGCCCTCAGACAGCGTGTCAAGGTCAAGTAAAAAGTTGTCAAGAGTTGTGAACTCGTCGCTTTGGGGTTTTCAGTTTCGCCTAATCTGTGTAATCTGCGTACTCTACGGATTTCCAATCCGATGCTGCTGATCCAGTCCAATCTCGCCCACTCTTTCCAATCGCCTTATGTGCGCGTGCTGCTGGGGGCGATTGCGATTGCGCTGCTCTACGTCTTTTACCGTGAAGTAAAAAAGATTCCGGCAAAGCTCTTCACGCTCATGATCACCGCGTTCATCGATATGGTTGGATTGCTGATGATCATTCCCCTGCTGCCGTTTTATGTGAAGGAGTTAAGCGGGTCTGGCTTGACCGTATGGCATTTTCCCATAGGCGTCGGAACCATTACAGGGTTCATCGTCACCTCTTACACCGTTGCGCAACTGTTAAGCGCACCGCTTTGGGGAAGGTTTTCCGATCGCGTGGGTCGCCGGCCAACGCTGCTCATCGCCTTGGCCGCTTCTGGAATTGCCTATCTCATTTTTGGCTTCGCTCACTCTTTGTTGGTGTTGTTCATTTCGCGCTTGGTGCAGGGTGCAGGTGGCGGCACTGTCGGAGTCATTCAAGCTTACGTCGCCGATTCAACTGAACCAAAGGATCGTACGCGTGCTTTGGGTTGGCTGTCGGCAACAACGAATCTTGGCGTTGTCATAGGTCCGGTTATTGGCTCCTTCGCAGTGACCTTGGGCGCAAGCAAAGCGATGAGTGAACACTCGACGATTGCGTTCGGCCGTGCCGCGCCAGGAGTTCTGGCCGCCGCGCTTTGCCTTATCAACATCATTTTTGCGGCGCGCTATTTAACCGAGCCTCGCGGTGCTGAGGACGCTATGTCACGTGAAACTGGCGAACCGCCGCGCAAATCGCGTCAAGCCATCTGGCGCGTGATCTCGCAACCGAGTGAGCCTTCATCGCGATTGATTCTGATTTACGCGGTTGCAATTGGAGCGTTCCAGGGAACCTTCGCGGTGCTGGCACTTTTCTTGAACGCGCGTTTCGCAGTTACCAAGGAGTTGATCGGTTATTTCTTCATGTACACGGGCGCGATCTCGGTCTTCGCGCGGGTACTCCTGCTGGGACGAATGGTCGATTGGCTGGGTGAGGCGAAACTTTCGCGCCTTGGCCTGATTCTGTTGGCGGCTGGTGTGGTCGGAATGCCTTTATCGCAGAACTTCGGCATGCTGGCGCTTGCTACAGCGCTGATTCCACTCGGCACTGCGTTTACTTTTCCTTGCGTGACGGCATTGCTTTCACGTGTCGTCAGTCAAAGAGAACGCGGTCTTTACATGGGAATGCAACAGACGTACGGCGGCATGGCGCGGATCATTTTCCCGCTATTTTACGGTTGGGCGTTCGATTACCTCGGTGTCTCATCGCCTTATTTCTTTTCCAGCGCAATTATCGCTGCCACACTCTTCCTCGGATTTGGCTTAGATAGATACGCAAAACATGAACAAGCAGCGGCGCAACCTGCTCTGGCAACGACAGGTGGCTCAGGTAATGTTTCCGTAGCGGCAAAATCGGCGGGAAGCGCGGACTGAATGTCGCTTTTGCATGGCTTTTTGATCGGTTACTTTCACAGATTCTGTGAATAAGCCTGTGAAGATCGCACAATTGGGCGTCACAAGTTTTTGTTTTGTAACACTTCCAGCAAATTGCACTCACCAGCGGCGTCGGCTAGAACACGTTCCGAGAGTCCCGTAGGGACGAAATATTTATAGCACTGCGCCAGCATCTGAAGGTTAAAGCTCCGTAGGAGCGGCATCACAGGGTGGTCTTGGCTAGTATCTCGCTCCTACGGAGCTATTGTCGACTTTGACATAGGCGAACTATAAATATCTGGCTCCTACGGAGCCGCCGCGAATGACTCCAATCATTCTAATTTATCCTGCCAGCAGTCACCTTCGTCGAATTCTCACGTTGGTGATTTCGGTATCTCTTTTCTTTTCGGCCTTGGCGTGCGCCAAACGTTCACGGTCAGTTGCGACCGATGTCACCTCTGTCTCAGAGTTTCAGAGCAATCCAACGGCTGCGCGAATCAACATCAACACCGCTTCGGCAAAAGAACTCGAAGCGCTGCCGGGCATCGGCAAAGGGCTCGCCGAACGCATCATTGAGCATCGGCAGAAATACGGGCCGTTCGCCAAACCTGAACATGTGATTATGGTGCCCGGCATCAGTGAACATCGTTTCCTGGCGATGCGCGGTCAAATCACTGTCGAGTAAGCAAACATGTCCGATCGCATGGAGTTGCGCCTTGCCGCGCATGAAATTTTCGGCGAAGCCTTGCGAGCCGTCGATCCTGCGGCAGCGATACGAGAAAAGGTACACGTCGATGAGTCACGCCTGGTCGTAGGTGACACCGAGTTTGAAGTCAGTCCATTGCTGAATGTATTCGGAATCGCCATCGGAAAAGCTTCAGAGCGAATGTCGTACGAAGTTGAAAAGGTTTTCGGCGATGAATTCCTCACCGGCGTTCTGTCCGGACCACATCGCGGATGGGGATGGGACTACTTTGAGGGCGGACATCCTCTGCCGAATGAAGCCAGCCTTGCCGCTGCGAAAGCAGCGATTCATTTGCTCGAGGTGGCGGACCACGAAAACTCGCTGATTGTTTTCCTAATTTCCGGCGGCGGATCGGCGATGTTTGAATTACCGAGCACTGACGAAATCACGCTTGAAGATCTCCGTTCGGCAAATGAAGTTTTAGTGGGCTGCGGCGCCTCGATCAGCGAAGTAAACGCGGTGCGGCGCGCGTTTTCCGCTGTCAAAGGAGGACGACTTGCTACCTTCGCACCAAAATCCAGACTGTTGACTCTGATCGTCTCGGATGTGCCCAGGGGTGAAGAGTACAATGTCGCTTCAGGTCCCACTTGCTCACCGCCGGCGGATGCGCCATCTGCAAGTGAACTCGTTGCGCGTTACGAGCTGGGAAATCGATTGCCTGCCTCGATCATGCGCGCCATCGAAACCGCAGTGACGTTCAGCGATCCGCCTAATGATCGGCACAATCACTTCGTTCTTTTCGACAACGTTACGGCGTTGGAGGCCGCCGCGAATGGCGCGCGCTCACGCGGACTCGTCACGGAGATCGCGCGGGACATTACCGACGACCCGATAGATATTGGCTGCGAAAAGCTTCTGGCGCGCCTCACCAACTTGCAAAGTCAGAATCCCGCTTCAAACGTGTGCCTGATTTCTGGAGGCGAGTTCGCCTGTCCAGTTCGCGGGGACGGAGTTGGCGGCAGAAATTCTGAGACCGCGTTGCGCCTCGCGATGGCCGTAGACAAAGACCGTGAACGGTACGGCGAGTTCGTCGCGCTGTGTGTAGGAACGGACGGAATTGACGGCAACAGTTTCGCGGCGGGTGCGATCGCCGATGGCACCACCATCGAACGCGCGCGGGAAATGAATTTGGATCCGGCTTACTTCCTCGACACCAGCGCTTCGGGCGCGCTGTTTGTGGTGCTTGGCGATGCAATTGAGACTGGACCGACAGGAACGAACGTCCGTGACCTGCGCATTCTCATGAGTTCGCCGCGCGCGCGTGCTTGACTCAAAAACTTCGCGCGATTATAAAAGCCAGCGTGCAAACGTCAACTCTAATCGACGCGAAAGCGACGGACCCTACCGGTCGCTTGAACTTCAAAAAACTAGCTGACACGTTGCGATCGATGACCTCAGTGCCTTCGCTCGCCGACACCGACAAACTCATCGAACAAACCGACATTGGCGCGGACGAAATCGCGCCGTATCTCGGATTCAAAGCGGGCAACTATTCGCGTCATCGCGTGATGAAGAACGAATTCGTCGAGATGTTGGTGCTTTGTTGGAAGCCCGGACAGCGCACGCCGATTCACGATCACAACGGATCGCACGGTGCGGTCTTCGTTCACGAAGGCATTCTCTGGGAGACGATGTTTGATTACGACGTCGAGACGGGTCTGAACTACAGATCGCATCGCGAGTTGCGCGCCGGCGGCTTGACCGGCTCAGAAGTTCCCGACATCCATCAGCTCGGGAATCCCGATGTTTCCGGTCGCGACCTCGTCACGATTCACATCTATGCGCCACCGCTCGGAGTTTTGAAGACTTACAAGCTAGGCAGCTCCACAATTGATCTCTACACGCCCGCCGAACCGGACTTCGTTTAGCTGCTAAGGAACGAAAGTACTTACTTTCAACTCACGACCATCAGTTACCACACTAATCGTTCCCTTCTCCCCGGTTGTCATTACCTGCGCACCGCTTGCTCGCCAGCGCTCGACCACTTCTTTGTGTGGATGACCGAAAATCGAAGTGCGGCCTACCGAAATCACCGCAACGCTCGGGCAGGTCGCATCAACAAACGACTGAATTGAAGAGGTTCGACTTCCGTGGTGTGCAACCTTGATGACGTCAGCGCGGAGATTAGTATCGCTCCTCAGCAGCGCATTTTCCGCTTCCTTTTCAATGTCGGCCGCGAAAATTAAAGTGCGTCCACCGTATCGCGCGCGCAAAACAACTGCATCGTTGTTCCGATACGTGGCTTTCAAGTTTGTCGATGGCGGCGGCCACAGCACATCAATGGCAACGCTGCCCACTTGAAGAGAATCGCCTCTGCCGATTACTTCCAGTGGAACACGAGCCGCGTTCAGCGACCGCGCGAAACGCTCAAATCCTGCGTCGGTTGCGGGAGTACGTGCGACGATTGCACCACGCACTTTGAAATTGCGTACGACGTCGTTCAACCCCTCGATGTGATCGGCGTCAGCATGCGTTGCGAGCAAGTAATCAACGTGGTCCAAGCCCTTCGCCCACAAAAACTCCGACACGACCCCTTCACCAATCGTACGGGTATCGCGCTGGAATGGTTCTTCATCGCCCGCGGTGTCTCGCGTCCAATCAATATTTGGTTGGCCGCCGCCGTCTATCAGCAGCGTCGTCCCGTCCGGCATCGTCAACAAAGTTGAATCACCCTGACCAACATCCAGAAACTCCACGTGAAGTCGGCCATCAGGAGGCGGGGATCTGAACGGATGAGCGACTATTACGACAAACAGAGCAATTAGTGCCGCCATCGCGCCAACAGCGATACGTCGCGAACGCCTTCGTTCCCTGGCGTTGACGGGCAAATGATGCGGATTCCAGCGCGCGATTGCCACAACCAATAAAACAAGCGGGATGTAATAGACCGCGTAAACAATCGTCAACCAACCGGAATAGTGCGGCAGACGAAGTGAAGCAACGCCGAGCCGTGCAAATGGATCAACCGCATGAATCATCAACCAGTTCAGCTTCTCTACCAGCAGTACGAAAGGCGATGCCAACCACGCGCTCACTTGCGAAAAAATCACAGCGACAACCGCGACCATTCCCACCGCGGCCATGAGCGCGCCGACGAAGATGTTCAGCAACAAAGACGCGAACGAGAGTCGGTGAAAATAAACGATCATCGGCACCAGCATCACGATTTGGACGATTGTCGAGACGATGACAGCCACAAAGATGAAGCGGCAAAGTTTCTGCAGGCGCCAGCATTCAAGTTTTGCGGCGATCGGCGTCTTGAACAGTCGATAGCTGACATTTGACGTGGCCATTTCTGCGCGCCACTTTGTTTCGCTCCAATATAAAGCCTCTGAAAGACGGCGAAACCAAAGGGGACATGCAGGTGGGTAGGGCGTGACAGTTGTTGGAATCCAGGAGCCAACCCTTTGCATCGTCTGAACTAACGGCACGGCGAGTAACACAATCGCGAGCACTGAAAGGAAGGTTAATTGAAACGATGGATCAAACAGATTCAGCGGCCGCCCAACAAAAAGCAGAAGCGCAGTGGCACCGATTACGTTCAGCGAATTCGCACGCCGCCAAACCACGGGCGCGAGAATTATGAATGTGAACATCAGCGCAGCGCGCGCGACCGGTGCATCGCCACCCACCGCGACCGTGTATGACCAAATCAAGAAAGTCGCGATTGAGAATCGCCAAACTCGCTTTTGCGTGAACCAGCCGGCGCCGAGGAAAACTAATGCGCCAATAAAACTTATCTGCATGCCCGAAATGACGAGCACATGAAAAGTTCCACCGGTGCGAAATCGATCAGCTGCCGATTGTGACAATCCATATCGATTCCCGAGCAATGCCGCCTGCAGCACACCGGAAGTCTCTGCCGAAAACGTCGCGCTGAATTGCTGCTGGAGCTTCTCTCGCCAGTCATACAACCACGCCAGTGGCAAGAACACTGACTCATCGTCCAACCGCTCGATCAGCAGCGGGGTCTTGATCACGCCGGTCGCTTCAAAATCATTGCGCTCAAGATATTCGGTAAACTGCATCACGCCGGGATTGCGAAATGTGTCCTCGCGATCGAGCGCGACCATCACGCGAATACGTGCGCCGTGGCGTAGTTCCAGCGCATTGAATGCGCGCCGCTTTTCGTCATCGGCAACATTCGCAGTCAGCAGCACAGTGCCGGAACAATCGAATTCATTTTGCCCGACGCCGAGTTTGTATGCGCGAACGCGCAGGAAGATTCGATCAGGCGCTCGTTCAGGAGGACCATCAATCGTCGCAGTGAGCTCAACAGGATCTCCCGAGGCGAGAGTTCCTTGTTCATAGAAATGCGACAAACGATCTCGCGGCCGCACGTTTGTGTCAGCAATTCCCAGTGACAAGCCGGTCAACACAAACGCAGTGACAAGGCAAACAGTCGCCGTGAATGATTTTCGTTGATGAAGAAATATAATGGAAACAAGTGACAACCCCACGCTAAAGGTCGCGGCAAGAAGAAGAACACGTCCTGATTGCGCTACCGGAATACGCGCGCACCAGAGCCCAACGGCGAGCGCGACCGAAAGCACAAAAAGCGGCATGCGAGAGAGTGTGGATCGTGGGAGATCACTCATCTTTCAATGTAGCTATTTAGGTTGTGTTGTTCTTAATAGAAAGATGAACCACGGTCTCGACATGATGTGTCTGTGGAAACATGTCGAAAGCGCGCATGGATTGAATCGAATAACCGCGGGCAATCAGTTTCTTTAGGTCGCGCGCCAGCGTTGCCGGATCGCATGAGACATATGAAATTCGCTGTGGCTTCATCTTTATGATTCCGAAAATCACTCGAGACTCTGCGCCAGTGCGCGGTGGATCAAGTAGAAGAAAATCGATCGCTTCAAGCGCGTCGGCATTTTCATCGAGCTCACCCACGTCGGCATTTACCACTTCCGTATTCTGCAAAACAGCGTTCGCCAGATTCTCTCGTGCGAACTGAGTCGCATCGGCGTCGTCTTCAATGGCAATCACCCGTTTAAACCGGCGCGCCAGCGGCACCGTAAACAAACCCACACCCGAGTAAAGCTCAATCGCTGAATTTCCGTGTGCGTCACCAAGTGCCGCATCGATCAATTGCGGCAACAAATCAATATTCGTCTGGAAAAAGCTTTCAGCGTTGAGACGATACGTTTCGCCACCTATCGTCCGCTTCACGTCGCGCGCTTCTGCGCCCTCCCTAACGGTCGGGCCAGTGCCCCGGCCGCTCGCGACTGAAATTTCTTTATCGCCCGCAATTACGCGGAAATAACGCGCATCTTCCGGCAAGTCGTCATCACTCATCTTGCGCCGCAGCCGCTCGAGCTCACTTTGAAGCTCCGGTGTCAGCACCGCACATTCCGCGACGTCGCAAACGCGCTGAGAGTTCGCTTCGAAGTAACCTAGCCGCTTAAGCACCGCATCGTACTGCCATTGCGCGCGCGCGCGGTAATGCCACTCTTGTGGCGCGGAAGTGATTTCGAACTCTGGAACGTTTTCAATTCCGCCCAGCCGCCGCAGACAATCGCGAATGATTTCAACTTTCGCGTCGAGCTGTGCCTGATAATTCAACTGCTGAAAGTCGCAACCGCCACAACGACCAAAGTACGGACATGGCGGTTCCACACGCTGCGGCGAGGGCTCGATGATTTCAACGATCGAAGCGAACGCCACACTTCCCTTCACTCGATCAAAGCGAATCCGCAAACGATCGCCCGGCGCGGCCAGCGCCACCAGCACAGTCCGTCCGTCCGCGTGGGCAATTCCCCGGCCGCCCGGGAGAATCCGTTCAATCGTAACTTCAAAAAAATGAGGCGACCGCTGCTGGTCAATCTTATCCGGCACGAAGTAACTCCCGATCAATTGTTCTGGATCAGCAGCTTACAACTTGATCAGATAGTCGTACCAGAAGTCTCCCTGCACAAATCCTTTTGGCAACACGGTCAGCGCGGGACCTTTCGGCGCTTTCGGCGCCTCCGCCAGCGCCAGCGAATCGCTGCGAATCACGCGATCTTTCGTCATTTCTCCGAGTCGATCCATCAATGGAATACGCGGGATCGAATCCCACGGCACATTCTGCGTCGAAACCATTGCCGCGAATTTGCCCTTGCTCATTTTTTCGAGCGCGTCAGTCGGCGTCGCGTTGTGACTGCCGTGATGCGCGACTTTGAAGAACGTCACTCCCTGCAAGATCGTTTCGGCATCGTCCTGATCAAGCCAGAATTTCCAATTGCCCCATTGCGCATCACCGGGAAACAGCATCTGTTGCCCGCGAAAACTGAAGAGACTCACGAGACTGGTGTTGTTTTTATATTGATCGAGTGCGAATGCGAGCGCATTTAGAGAAGGCGTCGCGAGTTCTTTCTGCAGACTTTCGGTCGCGCTGGCCGAGAAACGCATATGAGCAATTGACGGATCTTTAGCAGTTACTTGCCAGCGATCCGCAAACGGCTCGACCGACTGAAGCCGCTCGGATGTTCCGCCTTTCATGCGCAAATAGCTGTGACCCGACGGGGGATCCATCTTTGAGAGAAATTTTTCGTCGCGCGGCGGCCCGAGGAATCGCACTGACAGTCCGTTGACGCCCGCGGGATTCTTCAGCGCGTCGCCCGCAGCAAAGTAACGTACCTCAGCACCAACGTTGAATCCTGAATGCAACAAGCCAAGGGCAGTCTTGTTTTGCACGAGGTTCGCTACCGCCGCCATCGCTGCCGCACGCGACTTGTCGACGCGGGCAACGCGCGCTTCCGCCGCGAAGTGACGTTCAAGTGTCTCAGCCAGCGCGGCGTGTTTCTTCGTGAGTTTCGCAGCCTGGTTGTCTTTCGGATTCTCGCACCACGGCATCCAGACCTCGCCGATTTCGAAGCTGGTGAACTTTTCGCTGAAACCGGAAATGTGATCCTGGTGTGAATGCGTGGCGATAACGATCGCGAGCTTCTTTCCCGTCGTCGCGCCAATATCGTCGACCGCGCGATCAATCATGTCGAGGTCGCCTTTCGCGTGCACCCCACAGTCAACGAGTACATGTTTGTGAGTATCACCGCCTGTCCAGTCCGCAATGGGCAAAGACACCAAGAAACAATCGCCAAAACCGATCCGATACATGCGCACGCGAATCGTGTTGGCGCCGAACTTTGGGGGCTTCACACCCTGCTTGCTCGTCTTTTTTGCAACCATCGTCAGTACCCCCTATGAACAAGCGCGAAGTTCATCGGCCGTTTGTGACCTTTGCGCGGGAGGAAATCCGAAATCTCTTTGCCGCCGTAGGTCGCCATTGCCATGGCGGCTTCGGACGAATAGTAATACTCCCGCTGTCGCTCGAGACGCGGGTTGTGCGCGTTATCCTTGCCGAGATTCTTCTGAATCGCGTAACGCACCTTGCCGTCGTCCGCCAGCACCACCGTCGTCCCACCACGAAATGTAAATTTAGTCGAAGACGTGTCCGACTTATCGAGTGGCACCTCCATCTGTTGCATCAACTCAGCAATCAATTCAACTTTCAAACGTCCGTCAGGAGCGACGCGATGAATCGCGTGAAACGAAAACGCCTGGACTTTGTCGTCTGTGTTTAAGCCCAACGCTTTTGCGTTCGCTCGTCCGAAACGGCTGAGGATCTTCGCGTTCTTGATCTTCTGGGCCGGCGTCGTAGGTTTTGGAATATCAAACTCGAGCCCTTCACACACCGGCGGCTCGATACCTTTCATGACATCAGGAGGACACCAGCGCAACGATTCCTCTGCCAACGATGTGACACCCTCAGGATAAATTCCGCGAAGCCGAAATGCCTCAATCAAGGCCGCACGATAACCATATCTGTCGGTGGGAACCAGATCGTAATCAGCCGTGACCATTGCGCGCAGGAAATCACCAAACGTAATGTCGATCGGCGGTGAGTAATCGAGCGCGCGGATGCAAATGTTCGCAAAGTGCTGCGCGGTTTTCGCCGCCTCGCCCGCCAGACGGTTCGCAAGATCGTGATGCAGATTATCTGGAGTTATGTTTGACCCAGCGCTCTGCGCAATTCGCATCAGGTCGCGCGTGCGGCGCATGTAAATCGTGAAGAATGCGTCGAACACCGCGGCCACCAGAATCGAACCGCGTTCGTGCGGTTCGTCCAAAGTCTGCAATGCCTTTGAGTTCGGTGCGGTGCCTAACGCTTGCCGCAGCGCCTTACGCATACCCATGGCCTCGCCAAACTGCTGCGCCAGTTCAACCAGCGGATTCGTTTTTGATAACTCGTCCTGAATAACGGGCCGGCCACTGTCAGGTTGGACCCGGGGCGCAAGTTGTTCCTGATAAATTCGTCCGCCGGTTCGTTGAATCATTTCCAGCAAGGCTTCGCGATAGCTGAAGTGCTGAAAGAGCGCGATGATGTCGGCGAACGCCTCGTGAAACGCCGGCGTGTCAGGACCAGTCGGCTCCATGAAAAATTCGCGCTGCCCGTCAATCAGCGCGTGCGTTGTTTCGTGCGCAATAATGTCATGCGAAAGACAAGTGAAAACGGTTTGGCCGGGAAGATTGCTGCCGGGATCAGAGTCAGACGCCGGAAAGTATCCAAAGACAATTGCGCGCAGGTCGCGATCGTAGTAGGCGTTCGCTTCCTGCATCGCGTGGGGCAGGATGCGCAGTTTGCGACTGAACGGATCGTTTTTGCGCGCACCGCGAAATCCCCAACGAATCGTTCGACCAAGCGCAATCTCGAAACGGCGAATCGTCTCGCTCGCTACCGCGTAGACCATCTGCTGGTGAAAACGCGGATCGGATTCGCTGGGTTCAAGCCCGCCCCGAATGAGCAATCCCGGATCATCGAGATTAACCGGCTCGTAGTACACGTTATTGCTCGCATCGTAATCAACGACCGCCAGGTATTTGCCGATGGGTCCTGGAAGCAGCTTCGTCGGCGGATCGTCTGCAGCTTCATTTCGAACATTGACTGTCATGTAGTTGCCGAGGTTGTGACCTTGTGATGGGTCGAACGCGTAAGCTTTCAGCGGACGCTCTGCCGATGTTTCGTCATTCATGTTGTAGGACATGAGGTCTTCTCCCGATATTCAGCGCGACCAAACGAGTATCACAACAAGGTGAAGGTCATCACCTCGAAACGCATTTTTGGGGGATAGCAATATTTTTGGGGGCGAACGATACTCCGTTTCTAGTGGCGACTCAAGGGGTTTTGATGTTTGCGGCGGGACGCGCCGATTTCAAAGGTAAAAGAGACTGAGTCGCGGGACATCGAAACGTTCGCGCAGGCGTTTGCGCAAGAGATTCGCTCGGGTTTGTGCGAACGCCGTTTTGTCCATGTGGCGCTTGTACGGTTTGAGCTGAGACTCGATTTCAGCAGTAATGGCCTCGAGTTGATCGTCACCAATAGCTCGGCGAATCGCGTCGTCCAACATCCGGTCGATGCCGGTCAAAGACTCCTCAAGTTTGCGCGTGTCGGGCCGCGCGGCGTTTTCGTATTCATCGCGAACTTCGACGAGTAATGATGCCGCCCGGTGCAGCGCTTCTTTCAAATCGTCATGTTGATGTGGACGCGCGGTAAGTTCTTCGAAGGCTTCGCGCGAGCGCTCGAGATGACTCAAAACAACATCGCGAGAGAAAGGCGACTTGTCGATTGACGCTTCGTCCTCGGCTTCAGATTCATCGTGACTGCCGACACGTGCTTCGAGCCACTCCGCATACTGCGCTTCGACTTCTTCCTGGCAATAGAGCAGCGTTTTGATGGTTCGCTTGTGCTTCTTCGCGTCGTACGAATCGAAAGAATGTTCAATGCCGCGCAGGGCGACGTGCAGCGGTACGCCACGCTCTTTCCAGCTTTCAATCAGCGCCCAATCGATTGGGCTCAGCATCAGATGCTTGCCACGACGGCGAATGAAGGTGTCTTCGATTTCTGAGAAGTAAGAAAAGTAATTCAAGTCCAATATCCAACGTCCAACGTCCAACGTCCGCCCGCGATTCAGGACTTTGGGCTTTGGACTTTGGACTTTGGACTTGTTACACGGTCATAAACGAGACGCATTCCCTCGAGCGTCAATGTCTCGTCAACTTCCTGAATAAATTCTGATCCCTTGGCAATCAACGGCCCCAGGCCCCCGGTCGCGATCACTTTCGGCGCGCCGCCAAGCTCGTCGATCATTTTGCGGAGAATCCCATCGACGAGTCCGGCGTAACCGTGATAGAGGCCGGACTGCATTGCTTCGACTGTGGTTGACCCAATGACGTTCTCTGGCCGTTTGATTTCGACGCGCGGCAGCTTGGCCGTTTGCTGGAACAGCGCGTCGGACGAGATCGAGATGCCGGGCGTAATCACGCCCCCCAAATATTCGCCTCGCGAATTGATCGCATCGAACGTCGTCGCGGTGCCAAAGTCTACGACGATGCACGGCGCGCCGTATTTGTGAATCGCGGCAACCGCATCGACTATTCGGTCCGCGCCAACATCTGATGGCGGTTCGTAAAGAATCGTCACGCCTGTGTCGACTGTGTGATCGATGAACAGCGGCGTGAGATCGAAATATCTCTCCGCCATCTGGGTCAGGGTAAAGTTCAGCGGTGGCACGACCGACGCAATCGCAATCGCGTCGATCGATTTGCAATCCAGGCCTGCCAACGCAAACAGATTGCGCGCATGCACGCCCCATTCATCGACAGTACGCGAACGTGCCGTCGTCAGTCGCCAGTGCGCGACAAGCTTTTCGCCGTCGTACACGCCCAGCGAAGTGTTTGTGTTTCCGATGTCGATTACCAGAAGCATAAAAAGATAGGATTTTGGGTGTCGGGTATGGGCGTCGGAATTCGAATCCTTTCGTCTTTGGGTCTTTGGTTTTTGGTCTTTGGTCTTTGGCTATTGACCTTTCGCTTCGGCGCTTAGCTTCTTGCTCTTTGCTCTTTGCTCTTTGCTCTTTGCTCTTTGCCCTTTGCCCTTCGCTCTTTGCTCTTTGCTCTTCGCTCTTTGCTCTTTGCCCCTTGCTCTTTGCCCTTCTCTCCCCCTACACCCTCGAATTCAGGATCTTCTCAATCTCATCCGCTGCGACACGCGCACCATCTTCCGTGCGAACCACCTCGGCAACTTTGGCAGCCGCTTCTAAGTATTTCGGATCTCCCAGCAATAATCGAAGTTCGCGAGTTACCGATTGCGCATTGTAACGCGGCCGCGCCAAAACGCGCCCGCAGCCGAGACGTTCGACGCGCGCGGCGTTGTCGAATTGATCGTGTGCATGCGGCACAATCAAAACCGGCTTGCCCGATCTCATGCCCTGACCGGTGGTGCCGACGCCACCCTGATGCACGATCGCGCAAGCACGCGGCAGGACTTCACTGTACGGCGCGTATTCAAATGCAGCAACTCCGTCCGGCAAAGGCGATGGTGGCCTGTTGCGCAGATGACCAATTAGGAGCAAAGCTCGTCGTCCCAGAGAGCGCGCCGCTTCGATCGAATCGCGATAAAAATCGCGCGCCACCCAATATGCCGACGAGCCAAGGGTAAAAACAATCGGCGCCGGGCCGCTGTCGAGAAACTCCATCAGGCCGTTCGGCATTTCCTTCTCGCCAAAGAAGTCACGGCGATCATAGAAGGGAAATCCCGTCACAACTGAGTTCGGCGGCCAGTCCGGTTGCGGTTGGGCGAGCAATTTCGAAAACAGCGCAAGCACTTTCGTCGGCGAATGCTGGCCATTCAGTATCGGTTGCTCTCCGCGCGGCATTCCCAATTCCGTGCGCAGCTCATAAACGGGCTGCAGGATTTTGTCGAGCTTGATCTTCGCCAGCCCCATCACACCTCGGCCGATCCAGGGGCTGAAGCGCATTGCGTGATACAACGATGGCCACTGCGGCGGCACGACCGGATCGTAAACAGAGAGAAACGACGCTGGCGCCAGGACACTCGAAATCCAATTCAGCTTTTTCTTCTGCGCGATGATTGGCCCGACGAGCGGCAAGGGATGGGTTAGCAAAAGCTCCGCGCCTTCGGTTGCTGCATCCAGGTCTTCATAGATGTCGCGCAAGTGCGGCACGACCATGTCGACGACTACTTCGCCGCCGGTTTTCGGATCCATCGCGCGTCCAATCAAGTCCACCAACACTTCCGGCTGATCGTATGACGGCACAACGGGACGCACCGGATGGAATTTGATGCCGGCGGCCTCCATCTTCTCGCGATACACTTCAGAAGTCGCGATCACCGGGTTATGTCCGCGCGCTTTCAGTTCGAGCGCAATAGCGATGTACGGATGCACATCGCCGAACGAGCCAAACATGGAAAGCACGATGCGTTTTCCGCTCATCGGTCAGACCCAACCACGTTCGCGGCGCGCAAAGCTGTGACATCGCCGGCTCGTACGATCTTCGTTGCGCCCTCCGAGGTTTCCACACGCAATGCGCCGTCGCGTTCCAGGCCGCGCGTAACTCCTTCGAATGATTCATTGTGCAGCGTCACTCGCACGCCACGATCAAAGGCATACGACGAATTCGCGCACCAGTCACGAACTATTTGTTTGCAGCCTTCCTCAGTGTGCAGCATTTCGTAGTGTCGGGTCAGCGAGGCGATGAGTTCACCAATAAGTAACTCACGATCGATTGGACGATCTGTCACCGCGGCGATTGAAGTGGCCACTTCGTTCAACTCTGGCGGAAAGTTCTCAGACGTTAGATTGATTCCGATACCGACAATCACCGCAGTGCCGTTCGGTGTCTCGACTGTTTCCGCAAGAATCCCGGCCAATTTCCGATGTTCGGAGCAAAGATCATTGGGCCATTTGATATCGAGCGTTAATTTGCAAGCGCTTGCGACCGCCTCTGAAACCGCAAGCGCTGCGGCCAGACTAATCAGCGGCCACCGGGCAATCTCAAACAATGGACGCAACACGATACTGAAATAGAGTCCCGCGTCTCTTGGCGAGTGCCAGCTCCGATCCAGACGCCCTCGGCCGCGCGTCTGTTCGCGCGCGATGATGCAGAAACCTTCTGCGGCTCCGGACTTTGCTTGCCGCATGGCTTCGAGGTTCGTCGAATCGATCGAGTCGAACCGCAGAATGGTCGGCGTAAACATTTTGCGAAGCGGATGCGCAGCATAAACGAACACGGCGACGCTGTCACCCGTGCGCGATTGGTATTGCGTTCAACCGGCTTCGCCGATAACCTCGCGAGATTCCGTCACTAATATAAGGAGGATGAAGATGAAACGTATTGTGTGTCTTTCGAGCGTTTTCGTTGTGTTGTTCTTAGCAGCTTGTCAAAAAGCGGGCAACCCCCATTTCCCGCCGGGGAAGATTGTCGATCTGTCGCATCCATTCGATGGCCAGACGATCTATTGGCCCACCGAAGACGGCTTCAAACTCGAAAAGGAACACGATGGCGTGACGCCGCAGGGCTACTACTATGCGTCAAACAAATTCTCCGCGCCTGAGCACGGCGGCACGCACATCGATGCCCCAAGACATTTCGCGATCAGTTCGAACACTGTCGATCAAATTCCGCTGGACCAATTGATCGGCGATGGGATTCTGATCGACGTCACGAAGCAGAGCGAGGCGAATCACGATTACCTTGTCAGTGTCGAAGATTTCACCAATTGGGAAAAGCAGCAGGGCCAAATTCCGAACGGCGCCATCATTCTGCTACGCACTGGTTTCGCGAAGTTTTGGCCAGAGCGTGTGAAGTACATGGGCACCGAGGAACGTGGCGAAGGAGCGATTCCAAAGCTGCACTTCCCCGGCCTAAGTCCCGAGGCCGCGAAGTGGCTGTCGACTACTCGGCAAATCAAAGCGATTGGGTTGGACACACCGAGCATTGATTACGGTCAATCAACAAAATTCGAGACGCACCAAATTCTCTACACGAAAAATATTCCGGCGTTCGAAAACGTCGGCGACATGAGTTCTCTGCCGGCGAAAGGCTTCTGGGTGATCGCCATGCCTATGAAGATTGCGGGCGGCAGTGGTGGACCATTGCGCATCGCGGCGATTGTCCCGTGAATTCTCACCACGAATCACAAAGGACACAAAGACAATGAAAGTATTCGCCGTATGCGTTCATAAGTCGGCGTTTAGATTCTGTCTGCTCTTCTTTGTGTTCTTGGTGTCCTTTGTGTCTTTGTGGTGAACATCAACCCAGGAAGCCGCGGAACTTCGACGAACTCGCTTCATATCCCGGAAACACAGCTTTCAAGTTCGACGCGCCGAGATGCTTCTGCGCAATCTCGCCGAACACATCGCGAAAATCGGTGGTGAGCGCGAGGTCGCGTCCTTCGTTAAGCTGATCTGACTTCAGGCCAGGCCACTGCCCGTAAACTTTTCCGCCGCGCACTGAATTGCCGACGACGAACATCGCGTTCGCGTGACCGTGGTCAGTGCCACGGTTGCCATTCTCGCGCGCGGTGCGACCAAACTCAGACATCGTCAGAATCACCACGTCATCCATGCGCTGGCCGAGGTCGGTGTAGAGCGCCGCGATCGCTTGGCTGAACTGGCGAAGCAGATTACTGAGTTGTCCCTGCTGATTCCCTTCGTTCACGTGCGTGTCCCAGCCGCCGATGTCGGCGAACGCGACTTCCAGTCCCACGCCAGCTTTGATCAACTGCGCAGTCTGGCGCAGCGCATTAGCAAATGGGGTGTTCGGATAGGTCGCGCCATTTTCAGCCTTGTACTGCCCCGGATTCACTTGCTTCAAGTAATTGATTGCTTCGAATGTCTCTTTGCCGGTGCCATGGAGCTCATCGTTGACCGCCTCGTCATAAAGACTTTCGAATCCTCCCTGCACTGAATCTGATGTCTGGCCCGCGCGAATGCGAAAGTCGGCGAGGTTTGAAATCGCCAGCGTCGGCGCTTTGCCCTGCATCGCGCGCGGCGTCTGCTGCGTCATCGAAACGGCGCGGAACAGAGACTTTGACTCGTCGTTTTTCGCCTGGAGATAGCGATTCAGCCAACCATCGCGGGTTGATTTCACTCCCGGCGTACCCGATTCCATGTAATCCTGCGCATCGAAGTGCGAACGCGTGTTATCAGGCGAACCTGATGCGTGCACAATCGCGAGCCGCTTAGAATCCCAGAGCGGCTTGAACGCTGCAATCGCCGGATGCAAACCAAAGTAACCGTCGAGATTGATCGCAGCTTCCGCGCCGCCATTCGGTTTTGGAATCGCGATGTTCGGCCGCATGTCGTAGTAGCCCGATTCGCCAAACGGCACGACTACGTTCAAGCCATCGACGGCGCCACGCTGAAAGATCGCAATCAATGTCTTGCGCTTGCCGTTCTTCTCGAGGCTTTCCGCGAGCGCCCGTTTCAGGAAAGATGGCGCACTGGTCATCACACCAAACGATGCCAGGGCGATGCTGCCTGATTTAATGAAGAATCTTCTGTTCATTGCTCGTACCTCGCAGTTTCGAGTTTGTAGTTTCGGGTTTCGAGTTCGCCCTCAACACGAAACTCGAAACACGAAACTCGAAACTGTTTTACTGTCGCTGAAACTCCGGTGACCCGAGGATCAATCCCGCGATTTTCACTATGGGATTCGAGATCGTCGCCGGATTAATACTTGCGACTTGCGGTTGCCTGGGCGGCGGTGGCTGTTGATTGTTGTTGCCGCCAAACCCCGGCAAGTCACCTTTTTGAAATCCTACTTCAAATGGATTGTCTGGCGCTTTAGCCGATGCGGTTTGCGCTGCCGACATTGTTGGAATCGTGCCCTGATCGCCAAGCTGCTTCAGTAAATTTTCGCGCGTCCTTACCGACATCTCGCCGCCGACAAACAACGTGACCAATCGATCCAACAGCTTCTCTTTGTCCGTCGACTTGTCATCGACGAATTGCGCCAGGTTCACGCGCGTCCCGGGGACGCGGTTACTCACAAGCGCCAATCCAAAATTCATCCGTTCCAGCAGCGCGCCGGTGTTCACCCAATCTTCAGCCGCGTCGGAATAACCGTTTGGTGTCTGAAATCCGTAAAGTGGCTGGCCCATGCGGGCGATCCATTGATGAAAACCCGGGCCCCCGTTGGTGTCCGCGCCAAGCGTGCGCACTGCGCTAATCGCCAATTCGAAAGGACGCTTGATCTTCGCGCGGTAGGCATCCGTCGAATTGAATTCGGGAGAGGAAAAAATCGTGCGGAGCATCTCGCGAATGTCGCCATCGCTTTTCATGTAAGTTTGTGCGACGCGATCGACCAGAGACTGCGGCGGATTGTCGGAAACAAAGTGACGCACGAGCTTGGTCGCAATGAACTTTGCGGTCGAAGGATGATGCGCGAGGATGTCCAGCACCATCAGTCCGTCTTTGACACCGCCGCCTGCAGGAATCTTGTGACCGAGCACGATCTTTTCGCCGTCATCGTGCACGCGCTCGTTGAAGTAAAACTTGCCGGCGTTCTCGCGCAGCATCTCGACCCGGCGACCACCGCCACCGGCAATCTGCGCCGCGGCTGCTGCGGCGCCGCGCGGCGCAAAAATAGTCCAGCCCGTAAAGCATCGTGCGACTTCCTGCACGTCTTTCTGCGTATATCCGCCGTCAACGCCGAGCGTGTGCAACTCCATCAGCTCGCGCGCGTAGTTTTCGTTGATGCCGCGGCGCTGCTGCTGTTGCGGTCGCTGTTGCTGAGGATTGTTGCTCATCCGCAAGTTCGCCAACGGACCAAGTGGTCGCGCCTGCTGCGGCGCATTCGGACTGACACTTTGAAAGTTGTCGAGATAGAAAAGCATCGCGGGGCTCTCGGCTGTGGCGCGCAACAAATCAGAAAACTTGCCGAGCGTGTTAGGACGAATGGTGTCGCGATCGTAAGAGATCAAAAGCCAGCGGTCAGCGCCCTTGCCGGCGAACACATTGAAATGGTTCGTCCAGAAATCGACCAGGACTTCCTGCAACTGCCGCTCGCTGTAAACCGCCCGGAGGATGCGGGACATTTGCAGCTCGCCCGTCATGAATTGCGGCGGGCGCAAATTGTTTTCTTTGAAGTATTCATAAACCGCGCGGCGATACTCCGCATTGTTCATCGGATTCGCATCATTCGCGTTTGCATTCGGATTCGGGTTCGCATTTGTAGTGTTCGCCGGGGGTCCCTGCATCTCGCCAGTAGCCGCATCGCCAGTCTTCGCCGGATTCGGCGTGGCGTTCGCACCACCCTTCACACGATTGTCGCGCGCTGCGGCGAGATCGGCAGGAAGTTGTCCGCGCCGCTGCAGCTGCTGCAACAACTGTCCGGGCTGCGGGTACTTCTCGTAGAGCTGCGCCGTCGTCATCCGCAACGCGTCGAGGTTTTGGAGGCGCGCTTCGCTCGCCGAATCATCAATCTTGTTGGGGTTTAGCTGCAGCTCGATGTACTTGTCGAGCCCCATCGCTTTTACGCGTTCGACGTCACCGGGCCATGCTCCGAATCCGAGCCGGTTCAACACGTGCAAGATGCGCTGCTCTTCAGAAAGCTTACTTCCCTTTTGGGTCGAAGAGGCTTTCATGCTTTGTCCCGCGACCGCCGCAAAAGTCGTCGCGACCAGCGCAACCAGCGCGGTCACCTTTCGCAACCGGCCTGCGAACTGAGAGCCAAAGCCATTAATTTTCATGGTTTTCTTCCCGAGTAGATGAATTCCGTTCACGTGGACTTAGACGCGACAGGCCCCCAAATGGCTGACTAAAAATGACCGTTGCGTATCTTAAGGAACATAGAAACATCACTAAGGCTGCCTTGTGGACTGGTCCTTAAGCTAAACACTACCTGAGAATCTTGTCAGACGACTTAAGGATTGTTGACACAGTGAAATAACGGGTGTATACGCTGTCTCATCTTTCGATTGTCGAAGTGCGTTGTTGGCGCTTCTCATTAGTTGCGTTACCCATTCCTGAACGCGTTAACGCCACATTCCCAATTCGCAAGTGATCGTTTTATCTCGTTAACCTAACAAGGTTAGAACAACGAATCTCAACAGTCCCTCGCTCGACGATGCGAGTACAGTTTAGAAGGTTGGAACCGATAAACCTTGAGCCCACTCAATGGCGGCTTCAACTACTCGATACCACATTTGAGTTTGTTGATGGTCAGACGGCCAAATACGAAGGCGAGGCCCTTGTATCAGAGCCGGGTAAAACCCATGCCATTCAATTCGAGTTTAAGACCCATCCGCTGAGCCCAGCTGCCGTTCATATTCCTCTGTCAGTTTCTGCTCCAGCCTCGGTTACCCTGCGCGCAAACGATCACCTAGTTGGCACGTTCGAACTTGGAACAACGAAAGAGCAGGATACGGTTCTGCATGTTCTGGCCGTCAACGTCACCAAAGAAACTGAACCATGCAGGATCTCCCGACTCGGACTGCGCGTTTCATATGGGGGCGAAGCCGGAATTACCACAATACCACTAGGCGATGATGAGCTTGTAACGAAGCTTGGAGTGCTGCAGGAATGGTCGTGGCGCTATGCTTTCCAGGCATTAGCCTTTTTCGTTTTGTCCTCAGGGACCATTCTCGGGTCAGCGATTCTTGTGGTGGCCCACATGCGCGCATTTGGTGATACGTTTCGGTTCTACGCCGCCCTCATGACAGTCGCTGCTTGGGGCCTCGGCGTTCTGGGAATTTCCGACTTGGCAAAAATCCCTTTTTGGTGGCTCTTGCGAAGAGTCTACGGACACACGAGGGCTTACCGTACTGCTTCGTTGGCGGCGCTGACGTTGCTATTCGCCTTGGTTATCAGCGGAACAGCTACGGTTATTTATTGCTTGCGTAAGCGCCAACATTATTCGGATCTGATCCATAAGGCGATGGAGCATGGCCCGGATGAGGATTCAGCGATAACGAACGCGTTTGTCTTAATCCCTTGGCGGAAGGAAGCACAGTTACTGTTCGAGCGTCGAGCGTGGGTATTGAGAGAAGACAAACCAAGTTTTCGGCACCATATTCGCGAGTTTGTGTCACAGCCTGAGGTTAAGCAGGCTGTCGCGACTGCCTCTTCTGAGCAGGTTCCCCCTTTTTATCTCGACAAAACAACTTACAGCACTTTCAATGATCCTGTCGTCTGGTACGCCAGCCTACTGCCTGAGGGCGAGGAGGAAAAAGAACGTCCTCTGAAAGAGACGGCGATCTCGATCTTGTCAGCACGAGAATCGGATGCCGAAGCAAAAATTCTGCGGACGTATTTGCTATTAGCATCAACCGACAAGAGCAAGGAGGCGGAGATAGTCAACAAGCTTCATGAGTTGTTGACTCAGTACGCGAGTTATAAGGCCGTCGCCGCGACCCAAACCTATCAAATGGGCTGCGATGCGCTTGCCTCTTACTACGTTTCGCACTGCCGGCAACGAGAAGCTTCTGAGTGGTTTCTAAGAGAGCTCGGCGCCAGAGATCGACAACAGACTGCGGGTACTGCGCCTTTCTGGCAACGACCTCCGGAGAAATTGATGCTCTATCGTATGTTCCTGTGGGAAATGAATGTGACGGGAGAGAGTGTTAAGGAGGCCAAGAAACTCTTGCTCTGGGACAATTATGGTAACTGCGAACCTTATGAAAAGGAATTCAAAGTATCAGTGTTCAGCATGAAGAATTATCAAGATAAGAAAATGTGGCTGAAAGGAACCGTCTTTGACGATAGTCAGGACTTAGCCATTAACAGTCTGCTCAATAAGGGATGGAGGTACTGATTATGAGACTTAAGAGATTCTCAGCGGTAATTACGATCCTGATTTTCCTTTTGGTAGCAACTGTCGGGATCGCGCGCACCCAGCGAAAGGAATCAAGATGGACGGTGGTTGAGTTTCCTCGGGGTCGAACTATTGACGTCGATTTCAGAGTAGTAAATTTTCAGATACTGAGAAGTTTTCCACGCTCTACCGCACCAGTCGGAACTGCGGAAGATGCAGAACCGGAAACCACCAGCGCTAGCGCCGATAGTCCTGGACCAAGAGCTCTTGCTAGAGTGACACGCGGAGACACCACCACGTCGATCGAGTTTAGACTCAGTAGATTCCCGCAAAATGCTGTCTATCATTTGTACGCGATTGATCCCTTCGGTGGTCTCTATACAGTCTGGAAACTGACGACTTCTGACAGCGAGACCACAATCTGGCATTTAGACACGGGCACTGACTCATTCATGCTTGCGCTTTCTACCGCAGACACCCTCAAGGACGTTGAAACGGACACGCATGTATTCATGATCAGTGCTATTCCCAACGGGGTCGTGATAGTTGATAAACCTCGTAATTAGCGGCACTTCGACCTTGAAAAGGGTTCAGCGGGTCGGTGGCTGCCGCGCCGCAGGACGTGGATACGTCACCGGGCTGCGATTTCCCTGCTTGTCCACGGCGCGCACGCCAAAGAAATAATTGTCCTTCGACATGCCTTTCATGGTGAACGTCGTGACGTTTCCCACCACCTGTGAATGTGTCCAGGTTGCTTCGGTTGTGTCGCGCCAGACGATTTCATAGCCGGCAATGTCGGGCTCCTTGCTCGCTTCCCAAGTCAACTGGGTGTCGTTTGCTAAACCACTTGGCATCGTGACGTTTTTTGGACGCGCCGGAGCAGATGCAAGCACGGCCAGCGCTGTCGCGTTCACGCGCGCCACGTTTGCGATGTAATCGAAATCGACAAACTGTGGCAGGTCGCCGTACTGAATCCCGTTTTCGACTCGCACGTTCTGATGTTGATGCCGGTACTCTTCGTTCGTCTCGGTGAATCGCACCGCGGCGTAGCCGCGCTCCAGGAACGGCTGGTGATCTCCACCGCGACCGTATCGATCGCGGCGATAAATCATCCAAACCTTCATCGCCGGCACATAACGCTCGCCAACTTCTTTGATGAATCGGGCGAGTTGTCGTGACTGTGAATCGTTTTCCCCGCCGACGCTGCGTCGCATCGTGGCCTCTTGTTGAGTTTCATTCGACGGCACACCCTCAGAAAACAGACGCACAGTTCGGCGATCGCGCACGCCATTGCCGCCAAGTGTGTTGCCGATGATGTCGTTCGTGAACATCGCTTCGATGTCCATGTTGCTCTTCTTCGCCTGCTCTGCGAAGTAAGTTGCGCCCAGCAAACCCTGCTCTTCGCCCGGCACAGTCATGAAGACAATCGTTGCGTCGAATTTGTACTTCGCCATGACGCGCGCCATCTCGAGCACGGCAGCCGTTCCGGAAGCGTCGTCATTCGCGCCGGGCGCATCGCATTTTGCGTCAGTTGGGCTCGAGCACATCGAATCATAGTGCCCGCTGACGACATAAATGCGATTTGTCGATTCAGGCTGCGTCCCTTTCAGAGTCGCGACGATATTGGTCAGCATCGTCGGCTCGGGAACGCGCGCGGCTTTCGCCTGTTCGAAAGTCTGCTTTTCAACAGTCATGCGGCCACCGGATTGTGCCGCGGCCTTTTGAAACTCGACGTACAGCCAATCACGCGCCACGCCGATGCCACGGTTCGGGTTGTTCTGTTCAGAAAGCGTGTTGCGAGTGCCGAAGCTCACCAGTTTGCGGATGGTCGCTTCGATATTGCGCGCGTTGATTTCGGCGACAATTCTTGGAATATCAGGATTGCCGCGCAGGCCGGCTGAGCGCCGCTGGGCGAGCACGCTAAAGATATTCGATGATGGCGGTTGAAAACCAGTCAGGCATAGCAGGACAGCCGCGAGCAAAACAATCGCGAGTTTCTTCGGCAACGGTCGCATAAAGCAGAACCTCTTGAGCGGGAATGGGCGAACAGAGGAATGTACAACTCGAGATTCAGCGTAGCAAATTCAGACCGCGCACTTACCGGTTCCGGGGCTCCGGATCAACGGGAGGCCGATAGGACTCTTCGAAGAATTGTGTGGTGTTCTCGGTCACGCTAGGCGCGCCTTCCAGCCGCGCCGTCGTCGTTGGGGGAATGAAGCGTGCGTCACTTTGCATGGGAGTCGCGAGCGGAGCCTGAATTTGATTGGGGGAAAGGACCGCACTGATTAGTTTCGAAAGCTGTCGAATCAAAAGAATGTCGATCACCAGAATGCATGGCAATCCAAATATCGGCAGCGCCGGAGACACGCTGCCCGCGCCGCGCTCGACCATCTCAACTGTACCTGAGACAATCCCAGCAAAACCGCCAAGCGTAATTAGACCAACTAAGATCCCGATGATAAGAATCGGCTTCGTCAAACTGATCGGCACTAATTGCACCACCGGCGAAGTCTGGAGCGCAGTGAGATTCGCTCCACAGCGTTTGCAGTAGTTGAGGCCAGTGCTTTCGGCGCCGCAGAATTGACAGTACATTCTAGTAAATCGTAGATCGTGAATCGTCAATCGTAAATATAAGAACTAACTTCTCACGTTATTCCTTATTGGTAGGGGAAATCTCCGAAGTTCCCCGGTAGCTGCCTTCGAAAAACCGTGTCGTGTTTTCAGTAACACTGCCGGCGGGTACGAATACTTGAGCCGGATGTGGCAAATTCGCCGGCGGATTCGACGCGGCAATGGTCGGTCGCGAGTTGCTCCTGAGTGCCGCATTGATAAGTTTGGTGAGCTGTCGCGCGAGAATGATGTCGATTACCATGATGACAATCATTCCCATAATGATCAGTCCCATCAGCGGATCATCGCCGTGCATCACACTCGCAAGCATGCGCGCACCGACGATCAGCAACGTAAATCCGCCCAGCGTCAGAAATGTCATGATTATTCCAATTAGGACGGCCGGTTTTGTCAGATTAACCTGAATGACTTCTGGAGGGTCTACCAGCGCGGCCAGGTTCGCGCCGCAACGATTACAGTATTTGAGGCCAGTGCTTTCTGTGCCGCAGGATGGACAATACATGCTGGTGAATCGTGAATCGTAAATGATGAATAGTCAAAGGCAAGCTCGCAACTCGCCATTAATGAAACTACGCGGCTTGTTTCTGCGGAGTTCAAACTATTTACGATTCAAGATTCACGATTTACTGAATTCGATAGGCTTTGCCCTTCCAGACGACGACAATCGGTCCGCTAAGTTGCTGTGCGATTGAGCGTAGACCTGAATCAAGCTTCTCGAAGTCTTCGGATCCGCGGGAAACTGTCTTGATCGACATCGAGGATTTCAGTTTCACATCGACCCAGGCATTTCCCTCCCGCTTGAACTTTCGCCCACCTACGGAGCGAGTGTCTGCTTCTACGGGCGGCCCAGCCTTGTCGGATTTCGGCTCTTCCTGACGTTCGCCGGCATTAGACCGGCCCGCCAGAGTAGCCGTGCGCGGTGCTGAGCGCTTGCGTGCCGCTCCAGCTTCATCTTTGGCTTCTTCCTTTGCGACCGGTTGGTCGGCCTGACGACTAGTGCGATCTTCATCGCGGGCTTTCGCGAAATCGCCTGCTCCCCGTGAGCGATCGTCCATCGATTTGTTTTTTTCGACCGATTCGCTGCGCTGTGGGCCGTGGATGAGGCCGAGGTTCTGCTGCTCGCGTGCCCGCGTATCGGAACGTTCCGCCTCGGTCGGTGGAGGCGGTGCATACGAAGGAGCCGCGGAATTCGCGGAACCCACATTGGCGCCTCCTGATGCCTGTGCCGACGGCGCCGCTTCATTCCGCGCAAGGGCATCCGCCGGCTTTGGCGGCGGTGGCGGATTAGCAGCGGCTGATTCCGGCTGCTTCTGATCTACGAATGGCGCCGGTGGGGGAATCGTCTTTGCGACCGCAGGAGATTGTTGCGGGAATCCTTTGCTCTCAATCGGTGCTTCAGCTTGCGATGTGCTGGGCGACTTTGCGTCTTCGCGCGGCTGCTCGTTTGACGCTGTTAGAACTGGCGGTGCTTGGTGGGATTGGCGCCACAGCGTATATCCGATTCCGGCAACTGCGACCAATATCGCAGCGAAGGCGGCGTAGCGCAGTCGTGAGGGCGCCCAGACCGCGCCTATTTTCTGCCACCAGGATTCAGCAGCAGGTTGTGACGCCGGCACGGCCATCGGTTCGAGGCGACCCGAAGCTCCGGCCAATTCAGTCACCGCGCGACGGCAGTCGTCACAATCGGCCAAGTGCGACACGTAACGCGATCTCGCCGCCGGCGGCAGGGCGCCTTCCGCGAACGCATTCAATTCGTCCGCGTCCAGGTGTTCTGTGTTCTTTCCGTCATCCGCAAGGTTCGCGTAGCGACGGAGCAGAACATTCATTTCTGAATCGTGTGGCGTCATCAACTACCGATCGACCTTGTGAGCCGAACTTTCCAACACTTGAACGAGATAAGTGACAAAATCTTGCGAATCTCAGCTAAATGGCCGCAGATTCTCCTTCCGCCGGGGCCGGTTGAACCAGCGAAGCCTGCGGCGCTTTCAAAAGCGACTCCACATCCGTTTGCAACGACATTGCGATCTGTGACAGAGATCGCGCAGCCTCAGACTTTGTCCAGCCGTGTGCTTCGATCAGTTCTTTTTCTACCTGCTTCCGCACGTCGTTATGAATTCGTGTGAGACGACGGCTGGCCGTCGCTTCATGGAAGCCGAGCACGGCGCCCGCTTCACGCAATCTGAGTCCGTCAAAGTAATACAGCTTCACGAGCAAACGATCCTCGTCGTCTAAGTCTCCCAGTGCGCGCGCGAGCGCTTTCTCGACGGCAGCCGCGGCGAGGTTTGTAGCGAGCTCCTCTTCGGGGCTCTCGTCTGCATGAAGTCCATCGCCTGTGTCTGTCTCGAGTCCCGCATCGCGCGTGAGGCGATCGAGCTCGGCGTCCTCTTCCGTGTGCACCAGTCGCGCTTCGCGCCGATGACGATCAATAGCCAGCTGGCTAACTACGGCGCGCAGCCAGCCGCCCAACGAACCAGCACCAGAGTAATAAGCGAGCTTTCCCGTCGGCCGCCCGGCATCGTTCACTTTCAATCCGTGTAATTCCGCCCAGATCGATTGCGCGAGATCCTCAGCCATCTCTTCGCTTGAACTTGCCGAGCGTGCCGCGGATCGGACAGTCGCGCCATAACCTTCCACCAGATCGCTCCAGGCAAACTGATTTCCATGTTGGCACGCGACGGCCAGGCATAGATCGTCGGCGTGCAATGTGTCAACGAATGCGGCTATCGCATCGCCACTGGCATTAACATCGTGTTTGAGCAGATATTTCTCGACGGTGGCGCGTAACCTCGGAACCAGTGACTCGATGTCCAGCGCACGCGAGTCTTGGGCACGTGCAAGCAGCCGCTTCGCGCCCACTGCGATGGCTTCATCAACTCGTTGTTCTTTATTGCTCAAGTCCGTTATTTGCAGCCAAAAGGCAATGCTACCACGATCTTTAGACGCTTGACGCTGATGCGTTTGCCGCCCTTGCGAAGATTTGATGAGGCAGCCGTCTCGCGGTTTGCCGGGAGCGAACGAAATCGACAATCGCGATTTCAACGCCTAAAATCGCTAATCCCGAGCGTCCCAATGCTGCGCGTTACAGAGATCTTCCGGTCAATTCAGGGCGAGTCCACGCACGCCGGGCGGCCGTGTACATTTGTGCGGCTTACCGGTTGTCCGATGCGTTGCAGTTGGTGCGACAGCGAATACACGTTCACCGGAGGCGAACACTTGACGATGGATGAAGTGATGCAGAAGGTGCGCAACTTCGGATGTCAGTTAGTCGAAGTCACCGGTGGAGAACCGCTCGCGCAGCGGGAGGCGTTTGATTTGATTAAGCAGCTCTGCGACAAGGACTATGAAGTCCTGATCGAAACCGGCGGCTACGTTTCGACGGCCGAAGTGGATCCGCGCGCGAAGATTATTCTCGACGTTAAGTGCCCGGCATCCAGCGAAGCGGAGCGAAACGACTGGACAAATTTGGCGCGCTTGCGCGCGGATCGTGACGAGGTGAAATTTGTCATCGTCGATCGGGCGGATTGGGAATTCGCCAGGCAAATCATCTTGCAATACGACCTCCAGACTAGCGCGAAAGCGATCCTGATTTCGCCGGCGTGGGAACAAATCGATTTGCAGCAACTCGCTGATTGGATCGCCGAAAGCGGCCTGCACGTGCGGATGCAGTTGCAGCTTCACAAATACATCTGGGGCCCCGACGTTCACGGAGTCTAAGCAAACAAAATGGGTGGTAGCACCGACATGGCAGAGCCCATCGAAGCGATTGAAGAACTTTCCGTCTTCATCCCGCAGCGGACATCGCTTGCTGTCTGTCTGGTCTCCGGCGGCATGGATTCATGCGTGACGACAGCCATCGCGAACGAAGAGAACGACGAAGTAGCATTTCTTCACGTCTCGTACGGCCAGCTGACAGAAGCGCGGGAACGGCGCGCTTTTGAAGACCTCGCCGATTTTTACAAAGTGAGAAAGCGCCTCGTGATTTCCATCGAACATCTGAAAGCAATCGGCGGATCTTCTTTGACCGACAGTGAGATTCCAGTTTCTGAGGCTAATCTTCAGTTGCGCGAAATCCCTACGAGCTACGTTCCCTTCCGCAATGCACATCTGCTTTCGATCGCCACCAGTTGGGCGGAAGTAATCGATGCCAAACGAATATATATTGGCGCCGTCGCGGAGGATTCTTCCGGATATCCGGATTGCCGGCCCGAGTTTTACGACGCTTTCCAGCACGCCATCGAGGCGGGGACAAGGCCGGAAACCCAAATCGAAATTGTGACGCCCGTCATATACATGCGAAAGGCGGAAATCGTAAAACGGGGTATAGAATTGGGCGCGCCGTTGGAACTCACCTGGTCGTGTTACCAGGGCGAGAGCGTTGCTTGTGGCCGTTGTGATTCATGCGCATTGCGATTGCGTGCTTTTCGCGAAGCGGGAGTAGAAGATCCGATCGCCTATGCTTGACACAAGAGTTTGCGATATTTACCTTTAGGCCGGTCTTCGCTACAACTAGGATTAACCCAAAGGCATCTTAACGATGGCCGCCCCCGCGGCGGAAATTTCGGAGGAACTAGAAATGCGTCGTCGTCTTTTAAATATTTTCATTGCTACCGCAGTTTTGGCGTGCGCGACTGTCGCTGCATCTGCACAGACTGGAGCGCTGCGCGGCAGCGTCAAACTGATCGCCGCCGATGGCAGCTCAACCCCTATCGTTGGCGCGACTGTTGACGTTTATCGCACCGACATCTCCGGCGAATATCACACAAAGTCAGATAAGAAGGGCGAATGGGTTTTCGCAGGACTTCCTTTCACGGGCGAGTACGTCGTTTCGGTGAGCGCCCCAGGCGCACAGCCGACTGCCAAGAGCGGAGTGAAAGCCGGCCGTGAAGTGCCCGTCGATATCGTCCTGAACTCGGGCGATGGCAGAAAACTAACCAAGGACGAAGCGATAACGGTGTCGAAGGGCGGCGGTGCTGCAAGCTCGAATGGCAGTAGCGGCGGCGAAAGCGCGGCGGCCAAAGCAAAGCGCGAAGAAGAACTGAAGAAGTACGAAGCCGAGAAAAATCGCGTCAGCAGCATCAACGACACGTTGAACCGCACTTTCAAGGCCGGGCAAGACGCGATCGCCGCCAAGAATTACGACGAAGCTGTTAAGCAATTCGAGGAAGGACTTGCCGCCGATCCGGAACAGGTTGTGCTCTATTCGCGCAAGTCACTGGCGCTCCGCTTGAGGGGTGTGGATCACTACAACGCTTCGATAAAGGGAACGGATCAGACGCAAAAAGCGGCTGACATGGAGAGCGCCAAGAGGGATTTTCAGGGCGCAGCCGACGCGGCAAATAAAGGTCTCGAGGTCGCTAGTAAGGAAGCAGCCGCGACCGATCCTCAGGCGCAGGCTTCACAGGCTTCCAAGAAGCTCGAGATTCTGTCGTATCGCGCGGAAGCAATGCGGCTACTCATCAAAACGGATCCATCTCAGGGTGCAGCAGCCCTGACGGCCTATCAGGAATACATGGCGGCAGAACCTGACGCCACGAAGAAAGCTAAAGCCGAGAAAGACGTCGCACAGATTCTTTTTGATACCGCTTCCGACCAGGCGGCATTCGAAAAGGCTCTGGCTGCTTATCAGAAGATTCTCGAGACTACTCCCGACGATCCCGATGCATTGCTGCGAAGCGGACAAATCCTTTTTAATATCGGCGCTCTCAACAACAATGACAAAGCTAAATACCAGGAAGCCGCAAACTATCTGCAGCGGTTTGTCGAAAAGGCGCCGGACACAAATCCTATGAAAAGCGAAGCCAAGGACCTGATTGAGGCGCTGAAGGCACAGGCCAACGTCACGCCTGAGAAAACCTCAACTCCGCCGCGCCGTCGCCGGCCGTAATAAAATTATCGTGCGAATGTTTAGAGGCGGGCGTTGCCCGCCTCTTTTTTTGAGAGCGCATCTCACGCGCAGAGCGTTCGAAGGCTAATGAAAATCGTGTGATCCAATATCTGCGACTTTCATCTGCAAAGGCTCGATTTTTCGGGCCTTCACTGACACCACATTGTCCTGATGCTGCAGGACTCCCTCAATCAGAAGAAACGGAAATTCAACCAGCGGTAAACGATACTTTTCGAAAAGCTGCGGCGTCACAATGATGTTCGAAATTCCCGTTTCGTCTTCCATACTCAAAAAGACGAAGCCTTTCGCAGTCCCTGGACGTTGACGCACAATTACCCAGCCGGCAACTTTCACCCACATTCCGTTGCGCAAACTCTTCAACTGACCGGCAGGCGTCACTTTCATCGTGTCCAGCCATGCGCGTTGATGAGCCATCGGATGGCGACCGATCGTGATTCCGGTGCCGCGCAAATCTGCATTCAACCGTTCATTTAAATCCATCGCGCGAAGCGGTGAGCCATCAGTTTCTTCCAGCGTTTCATACAAAGGCCCGGCCGCGCGCGCGACACGTTCGACTTGCCACAGCGCGTCGCGACGATGGGGCTGGTCCAAAGTCCAACGTCCAACGTCCAATGCCTGTTTCGATTGCGGTGACTTTGGACTTTGGGCTTTGGACTTTGGACTTCGAATAAAATTCAACGCCCCCACCGCCGCCAATTTTCGCAATTCGTCTTTTCGCAATTCAGGCACGCGTTGATGCAAATCGTCGATGCTCGTAAACGGCCGGTCGCAACGCGCGCGCACAATCGCGCGCCCCGCTTCTGCGCGCAGACCTTTGACGCATAGCAGCCCGAGACGAAGTGCTGGCACATTGGCTCGCGCATCGCCGCAGAGCGGCGAAATATTTATAGGCTCTGAGGTGATAAATGATTCCGAAGCTCCGTAGGAGCGAAATGATTGCACCCCTAAAGGGACTTCATGAGATTTATCATTGCCATTATCTATAAATATTTCGTCCCTACGGGACTGGTCCCGACGCTCGTCTTCTGACTTCTGACTTTTGACTTCTGACTTCTCTTCTCTATTCTCCGCGTCCCCATTTCTCCGCGTCTCCGTGTCGCCTTTCTGCTCACTGCTCACTGCCCACTGCTCACTTCTTTCCACAGTGCATTCCCAATCCGATCGCGTCACATCCGCCGGCAAAACCTTCAATCCATGCCGCTGCGCGTCCTTAATGATCGTAAACGGTTGATAAAAACCCATCGGCTGATTGTTCAGGGTCCCCGCGGTGAACGCCGCCAGGTAATGACACTTCAGATACGCGCTCGCATAAGCAATCAAAGCAAAACTCGCCGCATGCGATTCCGGAAAACCATAAAGTGCAAACGAAGCAATCTGCTCGACGATTTCCTCCTGGACCCCACTGCTGATTCCCTTCTTCGTCATTCCACGCCGCAACTTTTTTTCAATCTCTTTCATGCGCTGCTCCGATCGTTTAAAGCCCATCGCGCGTCGCAACTCTTCCGCTTCACCGCCACTGAAATCCGCGCAGGTCATCGCCATCTTCAAGAGTTGCTCCTGAAACAAAGGCACGCCGAGTGTGCGCTTCAACACCGGTTCGAGATCCGGATGCGCATATCTCACGGGCGCGCGCCCGAGACGCCGCTCTAAATAAGGATTCACCATGTTGCCGACGATCGGCCCAGGCCTAATGATCGCTACCTGCACCACGATGTCGTAGAACCTTTGCGGCCGCAGACGCGGCAGACAGGACATTTGCGCGCGACTTTCGATCTGAAACATCCCAATCGTGTCGGCCTGTTGGAGCGCTGAATAAACTGCTGGGTCGTCTTGGGGAAGATGCGCGAGATCGACTTCCTCTTTGTAGTCATCACGAATAATTTTAATCGTCTCTTCGATTACCGCCATCATGCCGAGACCCAGTAGATCTACTTTGATAATGCCAAGATCCGCACAATCTTCTTTGTCCCATTGCACGACGACACGCCCGGGCATTGCCGCCGGCTCCAACGGTACGACGGAATCCAACTGACCCTGACAAATGACCATGCCGCCGGAATGCTGCCCCAGATGCCGCGGCAAATCCTGCACTGACAGGTAAAGCTGAAAGAACTTCTTAATGCGCTGGTCGCGCAAATCCAACCCCGCGTCCTTGAACTGGCGCTCCGTCGTGTCCTTCGGATCTTTCCATTCCCACGTATGCACCAGTCCAGACAAACGACCGAGAGTCTCATCATCAAAGCCCAGCACCTTGCCGACTTCACGAGCTGCCGATCGCCCTCGATACGTAATCACGTTCGCCGTCATTGCTGCGCCCAGCTTTCCATAACGCTCGTAAACATATTGAATTGCCCGCTCGCGCTGATCGCCACTCGGTAAATCGAGATCGATGTCCGGCCACTCACCGCGTTCTTCCGAAAGAAAACGCTCGAACAGCAATTCCATGCCGACCGGATCCACTGCGGTGATTCCCAGGCTGTAACAAACCGCGCTGTTCGCCGCCGAACCCCGCCCTTGAATCAAAATGTTTTGACGCCTGCAGAACTCGACGATGTCCCAAACGATTAGGAAGTAACCTTCCAATTTCAGCTTCTCGATCAATTTCAATTCATGCTCGATCTGTTTTTGCGCGCGCGCGAATTGTCCGTTGCGTCCATATCGCCAGTGCGCGCCTTCGTAAGTTCGCGCGCGCAGAAACGAAGTCATCGTCTCGCCCGGCGATACCGGGTATTTCGGAAACTGATAACCTAAATCTTTCAAAGTGAATTCAAGACGTGAGGAAAGTTCCAACGTGTTCGCAATCGCTTCCGGCAAATCTGCGAACAACTCGGTCATCTGTTTCGGCGATTTCGTAAATCGTTCTGAATTGACTGAGAGAAGACGACCAGCCGTTTCCAAGCGCACGTGGTTGCGAATGCAGGTGAAGACATCCGCCACTTGTCTTTGCATGCGCGTCGCGTAACACACTCCATTCGTCGCCAGCAGCGGCAGTTTCAACTTGCGGGCCATTTCAATCACGGCATGATTGCGAGCTTCTTCGTCACGATTGAAATGGCGCTGCAATTCGGCGTAGACATTATCTTTCCCGAAAATGTCTATAAGTTTTTGGGTGGTGCCTTGCGCGCTTTCTCTGTCTCGGTGGTCAATTGCACTCGCCAACGGCCCATCGCTATCTCCTGTCAAGCAAACCAACCCTTCCGCGTATTCAGCCAATTCTTCAAAGCTGACTGCACATTCGCCGGGCTTGGCGTGTTTCGGAACACGCAACTTCATAAAGGTGATTAGGCGACAAAGATTTTGATAGCCAGTGCGATTAAGAACGAGGAGTGGAAGTGTCAAAGTATCGAAAGTCGCACGTGGACGTTTTCGTTCAATGTCCAACGTCCAACGTCCAATGTCCGCCGGTGAAGAGTTGCGCTTGGACTTGAGACTTTGGTCTTTGGACTTTGGACTTTGGACAGTTATTTCCGCTCCAATATGCGCTTTGATGTCTAACTTTTTCGCAGCCAGATGAAACCGCGCCGCGCCATAAACGCCGTCATTATCGACCAATGCCATGGCCGGCATTTCTAAGGTAGAACACGCCGCGATTAACTCTTCCGGCGTAGAAGCGCCGCGAAGAAAGCTGAATGCAGATCGGGCATGAAGCTCAACATACTGAGTAGGCGGCGTGCGGTGGGCAGGGCGCAGTTTTGTCTTCTCTTGCAATTGACTTTTGATATTTATGTGCATCCCCCCTGCCCCTGCCACTGCTAGTCATAAATGCCGGCGACAAACCATTGCTCAGTTGTCAGGTCGCGATAGATGCGACAGAGCACTTCGCCTTCTTTCGACTTTGCATCGACCACCGCGACGTCCCATTCGTCTCGCGCCCAAACATCTTTCCGCCACCAATCTCCGGAACCGCGCCAGGGACCGGAAGCGCACACAATCTGTCCACGAACGTTTGCGAAAGTGTTGTCTCCTCGCGCATCGATCCGCGCCGGCTTTCCTTCTCTCGTGCGCACATCCGCGCGCCACGCAGGGCGGAAAATTCGAAATCCCATCACGCATTGCGACTTACGAACTGCGGGTTGCGGATTTGTATCTTTCTTTTTAGTTGTGGTCACCATGAATCGCTTCATTTGAAACGCATCTGGCCGATGCGTGTCTAAAACTTCCGGTGAGCCAACATTCTCTACACCAACCAACTTCGCCAGTCGCGCTAAAGTGATTTCCAGCTTTTCTGGCTCAGGCGCGAGCGGAATAAACAATCCGGTCTGCGATGCGTGCGGCTTGATGGGTTCCGCAGTGATTGCCACCGCGATAATTGGCGCCTGCGGTGATTTGCGCTCGATGTCAAACAGAAGCAAACGCAAAAGCGTCTTTGGGTTTCGCATCGGCACGGGCAGAGTTATGACGCGCTCATGTTCTGATTTGTCGTGAAGTTTCAAAGTCAGTTTGAGTTCATTTGTGGCCAGCGCATATTCATGCAGATTCGCACAAAGCTGATTTAGCAAACGGGACAAGATGAACGACAACGGTTCAATTTCACTGATGGCATGTTCCAGCTCAAGGAATTGCACAAAACCTATCGGCGGGCGAACTAGTTTTAGGCGACGATCCGATTTGCCTTGCGCGAGCTGTTGCAGCCGCACCCCCTCCTGACCCAGACGCTCCGCAACGCCGGCCAATGGCAAGCCGGCAAGATCGCCGAAAGTGCGAATACCCCAAAGCGCAAACGTCTCCTGAATTTCAGCCGCCCGTTTTTCATCGATCGCAGTCAAGGAATGATCGATGTTCTTAATTGAGAAATCACGAGTTATGAGAAGCTCATTACCAGGGGGAACTATGGTAAGTCCTTTAATTAAGCGCGCGGCATGAATTGCAACGTCGACGTTTGCGGCAACCGCAACATTCGCTTTCAAACCGACAGCTTTGCTCTGGCGAATTACCTCAGCTGCTAAATTGCGCGCGCACTCGGTGTCGAGAGAAGCATCCATAGCCGATGAGCCAAACAACAGATCCTGGCCCGAAACATCCAGGACGACTGTGTCTGCCGAAGTCAGCTCAACCAGCGGTGAAAAAGTGAACGCCAAATCAACCAACGGCGTCTTCGTCTCAGCGTCATTTGCGGTTTTTTGCTGGGAGTTTGGGACACTTCGGCTGTAAATGCAGGCAAACATATCGTCTTAAAGCCGGGAATAGATGGAGTTGTCTTGCTCGGCTGGTTGCGAATATTAGCGAATATCTTCGAATATCGCAAACCTCAGCAAAATCGGAGATTAGGATTGAATTTCACTCTTCCGGGTCGAATTTCGACAGGCCGTTCGCGATTCACACCGATCTGCATCGTTTGGAGAAAATGTGTATGCGCTTTATCAGGATGGGTTTTTGATTCAGGGATTTTCGGGACTAATGAAAGGTGACCACTCCCGGGCTCGGTATGCGCCGTGAAGCTGCCGTTACTGTTTTCAGAAACTAACGACAAAGTGCTGGGCCAAACTGCTCTTTCATTCTGCAGCTCTAAAACGAGAGCAGCGCATGAGCGTGCGGTGGCAACGGGAGTGAGCACGATTAAAGCGGTGGGCGTATCTTCAAGCGCGCGACGAAAACGAAACCACCAGGATGAAATCACCCGGCGCACGACTTTCGCTGGGACATTGCAGAGATTGAGGACGATAAACCCAAATCCGCCGGCGTGCAAAATAAGATCGACAGCTTTGAAGGCGCGCTCGAGACTGTGGCCACAGCGGACCCATAACGTGCGTCGGAAATCGACACCGGCCTGGGCCGCGGAAGCAAGATCAAACGTGTCATCACAATCAACGATCGCGCAAATCTCTTCGTGTCCAGTAGCGTTTGCTAATGTGGAAAGCATCAGGCTCGTTCGCCCTGAGGAAGGTGGGCCATGGATTTCACTGATGGCGCCGCGCGGTAACCCCAGCAGCGAATTATCGATTTCGCCAATACCCGTGGGAAACACTTCAAACCGCCGTCGCTCATGGCGTTCAAAAATGTCGCCAAAACGATCGGCAAGAGCCAGTTCAACTTCTCTTTTTTTGCCCAGCGTGCTCATGTTTGTACTAAACGAATCCGCACAACAGAATTAATTCATGAGTAAAGACAAACCGGAAACTTCGGCCGCAGATTTTTTCCCCGAGCGCAAAAGTCTGAAAGCTTTCCGCGAAGCTGCCGCTGACTGCAAAGGCTGCGATCTTTGGGAACGCGGCACACAAACCGTGTTCGGCGAAGGCGCGCGGCGCGCGGAAGTCGTCTTCGTCGGCGAACAACCCGGCAACGAAGAGGACCTTTCAGGACACCCTTTCGTGGGGCCCGCCGGACGTTTATTGGACGACGCGTTGGCCGAAGCCGGCATCAATCGAAGTGAAACTTACGTCACGAATGTCGTCAAACATTTCAAATGGGAGCCGCGCGGCAAACGCCGCATTCACAAAAAACCGAATGCGCGCGAGATAAACTCCTGCCGGCCGTGGCTTGAAGCTGAGATTGCTCTGGTAAAACCGAAAGTCATCGTTTGCCTGGGCGCCACGGCCGCGCAAGCATTGCTTGGCACGCAGTTCAAAGTCACCAAGCAGCGCGGTCAATTTATCAAGTCAGCCTTAGCGCCTTACATCATGGCCACAGTGCATCCGTCTTCGATCCTGCGCGCACCAGATGACGACACTCGCCATTTGGAAAAACGCCAGTTTATTGACGACTTAAAACGCATCGCCACTGTTCTCTCAAAGACCAAATAATTCTGTTACACGTATTTGCGTATCACTCCGACAACTACACCTTGAACTTGTAAACGATCAGAAGGTCTAACGATGATTGGCTTGTATCGAGGATTTGCGGCTTCGAGTCGCACGTGATTCCGCCCTCGATAAAACCGCTTGACCGTCGCATCATTCCCATCGATTAGCGCTACAACTGTTTGCCCGTTCTCAGCGGTTTGCTGTGACTGCAAGATGATTAGATCGTCTTCACGGATCTGTTCATCAATCATCGAGTCGCCACGTACACGCAATGCAAACATTCGACCTTTTCTCATCATGTCGCGCGGAATATAAACTGTTTCGTAATTCAAAACTGCCTCGATTGGCGCGCCCGCGGCTACCACCCCCAGTAACGGGATTTCGAAATTTTCGTCGGGTGCTTCGTTTAGTAACTCTATGCCGCGACTAACGTTCGCAATACGGCGAACCAAACCTTCGCGCTCAAGAATCGACAAGACGTTGTGAACGCTGGCCAGCGAAGTCATGCCAAACTGTCGCCCGATCTCAGCCATAGTCGGCGGCTCCTGGTTAGCCGCGAAGTAATCCTTGATGTAATCCAAAACTCGTCGCTGACGTGCGGTGATCGCCATTCGGCAACGCCTCCTGCGAATGAACGCGAACATTGTCGAATATCAACGAATATTTGTCCAGCAAATAGTGACATCCGAATCAATCGTTCCTCACGCGCCACCGCCAAGAATATTCGTTGACAGGCTAAAGGTTGAACCAGTATATTGCAGTTGCAACGGTGTTTGACACGCCGTCGCATGCATTCGGCCCTAGCCTGTGCCCAGTTTCCGGGCTAAACCCACCAGATCCAAGGCCTTTACGATAGGCAGCACCTGAACTAGACGCACAAAATGTCAGCGAAACTCGGCGAAATTCTCGTCCGCGAGAATCTGATCAGTCCGCAGCACCTTCGCCAAGCGCTCGATTACCAACGCGAGCATGGCGGTAGGCTGGGCTTCAATCTGGTGAAGCTTGGACTGGTTTCGGACGATACGATCACCGCGATCTTGTCGCGGCAGTACGGCATTCCGTCAGTCAACCTGGAGTTGTTTGATATTGAAGACTCAGTACTTCGTCTGATTCCGCAGGAAGTCGCACAAAAGTACTCGGTGCTCCCATTATCTCGGGTCGGGGCGACGTTGACGCTGGCGATGGTCGATCCCACAAACGTCTTTGCCATGGACGACATTAAGTTCATGACCGGACTAAACGTCGAGCCGGTTGTTGTTGCCGAGGCAAGCGTCCAACAAGCCATCTCGAAATACTACAGCACCAGCCGCGAAATCGAACTCGCTTCCGTCGCCCCCGAAGTTGTTTCCAACGGCAACGGTTTTTCTGATTCCGACCTGGTTTCACTCGATAATCTTGACCTCGATCACAGCGTTTCAGCGGAGGATGTCGAGGTCTTCGAAGAAAACGACGAAATCGATCTTTCCAGCCTGACACGCATGAGCGAAGACGCACCCGTTGTGCGTCTCGTCAATGTTCTGCTTGTCGATGCGCTGCGCCGCGGTGCGTCTGACATCCACGTCGAGCCTTACGAAAAAGAATTACGCATTCGCTTCCGCCTTGACGGGGTTCTGTACGACGTTATGCATCCGCCTTTGAAGATGCGTGACGCGTTGATCTCCCGCATAAAGATCATGTCGAAGCTCGACATATCCGAAAAACGCCTGCCTCAGGACGGCCGCATCAAGATTCGCGTCAAAGTTGATTCGCGTTCTCGCGAACTCGACTTTCGTGTTTCCACTCTCCCCACCCTTTTTGGCGAGAAGGTTGTGCTTCGTTTGCTCGACAAAGAGAAGCTAATGCTGGACATGACGAATCTCGGTTTCGAGCCCGACTCTCTCGTCAAGTTCCAGCGCAACATTGCCAAACCTTACGGAATGGTGCTCGTAACTGGTCCAACCGGTAGCGGTAAAACAAACACGCTCTATTCCGCGCTGCAATCGCTGAATACGGTAGACACGAACATCATGACGGCTGAAGATCCGGTCGAATTCAATCTTCCCGGCATCAATCAGGTGCAGATGAAAGAGCAGATTGGCTTGAACTTTGCGGCGGCTCTGCGGTCGTTTCTGCGCCAGGATCCGAACATTATTCTTGTCGGCGAAATCCGCGACTTCGAAACTGCGGAAATCGCCATCAAGGCCGCTCTCACGGGCCACTTGGTTCTCTCGACCCTCCACACAAACGATGCTCCCTCAACCATCTCACGTCTCATGAACATGGGTATCGAACCCTTCCTCGTGGCGACGAGCGTGAACCTGATTCAGGCCCAGCGCTTAATTCGCCGCACTTGCAAAGACTGCAAGAAAGAACATCCGACGCCCCATGAGGCCTTGGTCGAAATCGGCTTTTCGGCCGAAGAAGCCAAGTCGCTCAAAACCTACAAAGGCCGCGGATGCCCAACCTGCAACGACACGGGCTACAAAGGCCGCATAGGCTTGTATGAAGTTATGGAAATTACCGATGAAATTCGCGAACTAATCCTCATTGGCGCGTCAGCACTCGAGCTGCGCAAGAAATCCATCGAGGACGGGATGATCTCGTTGCGCGAATCCGGTCTTCAAAAAATTCGAAATGGGGTTACCACGATCGAGGAAGTTCTCCGCGAAACCGTGGCGTGAAAGGAGTAGGGAAAATGGTACGTCGATTTGCTTTAGCACTTTGTCTGTTGGCATCGCTAGTCGTGATTGTCCCTTTGGTCAGCTCGACGGCGCACAATCTTCGTTCACACTTTGCTGGGAGTTCGCATCACCGAAGGCACTCGCGCGCCTGGTGGCGCCGCCACCGGCGGATGATGCGACGTCGTCAGGCTCTGCTGGCGCGACGTCGTGCGCTGCTAATGGCTCGTCGCAATGGCACAATTCCCGCGTATACGCAAAGAACTGTGGGAAATCACACAACCGCTCCTACCGCACCGTCCCTGGCAGTCGAAACGTCGAATTCAGTTGGCCTGCCAAATGGCTGGTCTTCAGCCAATTCGACCGATGGCGCGACGGCATTTCGGATCGCACCAGTCAACGGCGTCGAAAGCCGGGCCACGCTTAGTGTGGTAACGCCAACAACCGGTCCGCAGCCATTTGGCCGCGAACAGCGAAACATGGTTGGTGGTGCATCATTCTCGGATTTGAGACGGACCGTCATTGATCGAATGATCAGCGCTGGTGGTTGGGTGGTAAATGATCGGCAGCGCGAAATTGGTGGTCGCAAAGTCTTCGAGGTGATTGCCCAAACACCGTCAGAGAATGGCAAGCCCGAACAAGTCTGGAACTTCTACTTCACCGAAATTGCTGGCCGAGTCTATTCACTGACAACTCGAACAGCGGGAAGCAATACAGCGGTCGCTGCTGATGCCGAAAAATTCATTAGCACATTCTCCGCCGATTCCCAGGGAAAACAGAAGTAAGTACGTCTGAATATCTGGATAAGGAAATAAAGACCATGGAAAATCCTCCACAACTCTCTCTCTCGGAACTTCTGCGCAAGCTTTCAGAGCTTGGCGGTTCCGACTTGCACGTTACAACCGGAACCCCGCCACTCGTCCGGGTTCACGGCACGATTCGACCCTTGGACGGATACCGCCCTCTGACCTCAGCTGAGACTAAGCAACTGGCTTACTCAGTACTCACCGACGCGCAAAAGCATCGGTTCGAAGAGAATCTCGAACTCGACTTCAGCTTTGGCGTTAAGGGGCTGTCACGTTTCCGCGCTAACCTCTTCAACCAACGTGGCGCCGTAGGTGCGGTATTCCGTGCGATTCCATACGAGATCAAATCTTTTGAAGATCTTGGCCTGCCGCAAGTCGTCAAAGATCTTTGCGCTAAGCCTCGCGGACTAGTCTTAGTTACAGGTCCGACCGGCTCAGGCAAGTCGACGACGCTCGCCGCGATGATCGATAAGATCAATCGCGAGCGCCACGAGCATATCCTCACGATCGAAGACCCAATTGAGTTTCTTCACAATCACAAGAACTGTATTGTGAACCAGCGCGAGGTTAATGCTGATACCAAGGGCTTTCCGGACGCGCTGAGAACCGCATTGCGTCAGGATCCTGACGTGGTGCTGGTAGGTGAAATGCGTGACCTTGAGACCATCGAGTCAGCGTTGCGCATTGCTGAAACGGGCCACTTGACCTTCGCCACCCTTCATACGAATTCGGCGGCCTCGACCATCAACCGTATCATCGACGTCTTCCCGGCGGTGCAGCAGGCGCAAGTGCGCGCGCAGTTGTCGCTGACGATCGAAGGAATATTGTGTCAGTCCCTCCTGCCTCGCGCAGACAGTGCCGGGCGTGCATTGGCGATGGAAATCCTGATCCCCAATTCCGCCATTCGCAACCTAATCCGTGAGGACAAAGTCCACCAGATTTACTCAATGATGCAGACCGGCCAGGACGTTCACGGCATGCAAACGTTCAATCAAAGTTTGGCCACACTTTTCCACAAACGGTCTATCACCCGTGAACAAGCCTTCCAAAGCACGTCGAACGCGAATGAGTTGCGGGATCTCATTGATCGCGGCGCCGGCTTGAACACAGGTAACGGCTCGATGCAGAGACCGCCGATGACGCCGAATTACAACTCGCAACGAGTGATGCAGCGACGATAGCGATCACGACGCCACCACAGCACAACGGAGCACGAAAATGCCAACTTACGTATTCAAAGGACAAAACCGGCTGAATGAGATCGTTTCCGGCGAACGCGTTGCCGACAATCGCGAAGCGTTGCGGCAAGTGTTGCGACGTGAACAGATCACCCTGATGTCCGTCAAAGAAAAGGGTCGCGAGATAGGTATTCCCAAACTCGCCGGCAAGAAGAAGGTGAAGTCGAAAGACCTGGCGATCTTCACGCGGCAGTTCTCTGTGATGATCGATGCCGGTCTTCCGCTGGTGCAGTGTCTGGACATTCTTTCGCAGCAGCAGCAAAACAAATATTTCCAGCAAGTGTTGGCGCAAGTGCGACAGGACGTCGAAGAAGGGTCGACTCTCGCGGCCGCTATGACCCGCCATCCAAAGGTCTTCGATCAGTTGTACTCGAACATGGTTGAGGCAGGCGAGACAGGCGGTATTCTCGATCTGATTCTGCAGCGTCTTTCAACCTTCATCGAAAAAATCGTTAAATTGAAACGCGACGTAGTCTCCGCCTTGATTTATCCAGCGGCGGTTATCCTGATGGCCATCGCGGCAATTGCGGTGATCATGATCGTCGTTATCCCGCAATTCCAGAACATCTTTTTGGGATTGTTAGGGCCGGGCGAACCTCTACCCTTGCCGACGCGCATCGTCATAGGCTTCAGCAGTTTTCTAGCGGGCTGGGGTGGGCTTGGTATTCTCGTTGCGATTGTCGCCACCGTCGTCGGCTTGAAAATCTATTACAAGACGCCGAGGGGCAGAAGAGTGATCGACAAAATTTTGCTGAAGATCCCGATCCTGGGAGCCATATTCCTGAAGATCGGTATTGCCCGTTTTTCGCGCACGCTTTCCACTCTGTTGTCGTCAGGCGTTCCGATTCTCCAATCACTGGACATTACGGCACGAACGGCTGGTAACGTCATAATCGAGGAAGCGATTATCAATATTCGCACCGCGGTGGAACAAGGTAAGAGCTTTGTGGAGCCACTCCGTGCGTCGGAAATTTTTCCGCATATGGTTTCCCAGATGGTCGGCATCGGCGAGCAGACAGGTGCGTTGGACGCGATGCTGGGCAAGATTGCCGACTTTTACGAACAGGAAGTGGACGCAGCGATCGCGAACTTACTCACGCTAATGGAACCGGCGCTGATTGGATTTCTGGGAGTCACCATCGGCAGCATCGTTGTCTCGATGTACCTGCCAATGTTCTCGCTAATCGGAAAGCTATCGCAGGGTCACTGATCGCAGAAGGCTCAACCACCAACTAGACGGGCCTAGCTGTTTTTCTTCCACCAGTCGAAGGTAAGTCTCAGACCCTCTTCAAGACTGACTCGCGGCTCGTATCCGAGCAACGCGCGCGCCCGCGTCAGATCTGCCAGGCTGTCACGGACATCACCCGCGCGCGGGGGTTCGTGTCGTGCTGTTACCTCAGATCTTCCCGTGACTGTTTTCATCGTCTCGAGTAACTCATTCAATGTCGTTCGATGTCCGTTGGCGATATTGATGATCTCGCCAATTGCCGCAGTGGATTCCGCGGCGCGCAGGTTCGCATCGATCACGTTTGCGATGTAAGTAAAGTCGCGCGAATGCTCGCCGTCTCCATAAATCACCGGCGAGTCGCCCGTCATTAGCGCGCTCATGAACCTCGAAATGACGCCCGAGTACTGTGACGTTGGATCCTGTCGTGGACCGAAGACATTAAAATATCTCAGTGAAACCGTTTCCAGGCCATACACGCGAGTGAACACCTGGCAGTAATACTCGCCCACCAGCTTTGCGACGGCATAAGGCGACAACGGAGCAGGCCGCATATCTTCGCGCTTGGGCAACTCTGGTTGGTCGCCATAGGCAGAACTGGACGCCGCGTAGATCAAGCGTCTAACTTTGTGATCACGCGCCGCCAGAAGCAGCTTAAAAGTTGCATCGACCGAAGCCTGATGAGTTTCCGAAGGCCGGTCGACTGAGCGAGGGACTGAGGGAATCGCGGCTTCGTGAAATACTAATTCGACGTCAGTTAAAGCGGTTTTCAATGCGCGTTCGTCGCCCACGTCAGCCTGCATGAAATCCACTTTGCTGCCAACCGCTTCGACATTCTTTTTGTAGCCAGTCGATAAATTATCGATGATTCTGACCTTGGCACCGCGTTCCACGAGTGCACCCGCAATGTGGGAGCCGATGAAACCCGCGCCGCCAGTAACGAGAGCAATGCCTGAGAGTGCCATCGATTATCTTCCCACGCCGACATAATTGAACCCCAACTCGCGGATGTCGGCAGGTTCATAAATGTTTCGCAGGTCAGCGATGTTCGGAGTGCGCATTAGTTTGCGAATACGTTCCATGTCTAAAGCGCGGAATTGATTCCATTCGGTAATAAAGACAAGCGCATCAGCTCCCGAAGCCGCAGCGTATTCATCCTCCGCGTACTCAATCTTCGGCAGATGCTTCTCGGCTTCATCCTGAGCGACTGGATCGTACGCGACGACGGTTGCACCCGCGTCAATAAGCCCGTAAATAATATCGACGGACGGAGCATCGCGCATGTCATCCGTCTCCGGCTTAAAACTGAGGCCAAAGACAGCGATGCGCTTGCCTGATAATCCGCCGGTAAGTCTTTCAATCTTCGGCAACATCGACTTTCGCTGACGATCATTAACATCGATTACGGCGTCAACGATGGTGGTGGGCGAATCGTATTGGCGGCCTATTACCGAGAGAGCACGCGTATCCTTGGGAAAACAAGAACCTCCGAATCCGGGCCCGGGGTGAAGGAATTTGCTACCTATGCGGCGATCCATGCCGACCGCGCGGGCGACTTGGTGGACATCGCAACCTACTTTTTCGCAGAGGTTGGCGATCTCGTTTATGAAGGAGATCTTCGTCGCGAGAAAAGCGTTGGCAGCGTACTTGGTCAGTTCGGCGCCCTCGACGGAGGTAATAACGAAAGGCGTTTCGATCAAAAACAGCGGCCGATATAGTTCGCGCATCAGTTCCGTCGCCCGTTCATCATTGCTTCCGATAACGACGCGGTCGGGACGCATGAAATCGCCAATTGCGGCGCCTTCACGCAGGAATTCCGGATTCGACACAACGCTAAAGTCAGCGCCCGACGGAAGATGATCCTTGATTAGAGCAGTTAGCCGCTTGCCAGTTCCGACAGGAACAGTGGATTTCATGGCAATGACTTTATAGCTTTGAATGTGGGCGGCTACGGCGCGCGCAGCGTTGTCTACAAAGGTAAGATCAGCTGAACCATCTCGGTTAGGAGGCGTGCCGACCGCGAGAAAGACAACCGAGGCGGGCTCGACTGCCGACCGGAGATCCGTGGTGAATCTCAGTCGGCCAGCCTGCAAATTTTTCTGAAGCAGTTGATCAAGTCCGGGCTCGTAGATTGTGGCTTGGCCGCGGCTTAATTGGGCGATTTTATCAGCGTCTACATCAACACAGGCTACGTCGACACCAAATTCAGCGAAACATGCTCCGGTTACGAGCCCAACGTAGCCAGAGCCAATAACGGCTATATGCATTCAGGCTAGGATTCTCGCAGTCTTTAATTCAAAAGGTACGGGCCACGCACATTTAGCGCGTGACCCGTAGTTTAGCATCGTGTGCCGCGCCATGGGCACGTCACAAGCCAAGATTGGAACGCAACTTACTTCGTCGGGCTGACGACTGTAACGCTGCCACCGAAATTAATATCGTTATTCGAAGAGCGTCCCGCCAGAATAGCTGCGGCTACAGCACCGCCCGCCGCCAACAACAGAGCAGCCAGAGCGCCGCCACTAAGTCCCGGCATCGGCGGTCGCGACAAGCGCGTACAACGAGTACCTGGCTGCGGTGTGCCTGCTGTCTCGGTGGTTCCGGCTGCGATCGCAGTCGTCTTACCACCGGCGCGCAACTCGACCATGCCACCCTGCGAATTCACTCTCATGTCGCCGCACTCGACGTCAACCATGAAGTTGGCTGCTTGGCCGGCGTCCGCCACAGCCGCACCGTCCTTGGTCGTAACGATAGCCGAAACTCCGGCCGCCGTCGCGACGTTCAGACGACCCGCATCAAGTGAAGCGGAAAGGTTGTTGTCCGTAAAGCTCAGTTTGACAGTCGTATTCTGCATCAATTCGACGCGTCCGAGTTTTCCGAGACTCACGACGGCACTACTGTTTGCGGAAGTCGCAATCACGCTATCCGAAAAGACAGTCGCACCGGAGATTGCGGCTTGGCCATTCACAGTGACCTGGCCCGAAACCGACAGCTCACCGGCGTTTTTTTGCCCCGGCTTCGCCAGCGCCACCATCGAGTAGACGCTAAGTACGGCAATCGCCAACGCGAACGCTATCGACTTGCGGCTCCAATTTCTGCTAGTCATCATTTCCTCCCGTAGAAGTGAACAAGATTCCTGAAATGCGCTTTGACTCGGCTCTTTTTCACGCCGTCACGGAACTTTTGTCCCGCTATCCAAACTCAATAATTAAGACGCTTCATCGTGGCACAGCAAGCCACTGAGTCAGTGGCTTTTGTACACGAATTGACGCCCCTATGTCAACAGCCAATTCCCTTGAGATTCCTAAAGTTAAGCCCTTGAATTACTAGGTTTTGGCACGATAACACGGCCACTACGGGGTGTAAAGGGGTTTTTCCCTCAATGCTGTCAAGATTCTGTGTCCTTTTTTGCGTAAAACTTCCGGTTGGAGATTTTCTGGCGCCGGGCAAATTAGTGGGGCCCGGTCTTTCGCGGACGGGTCGCCCCATGGCTTACTCGCTGTCCCTTTGCTTCACCGCTCGTTGACTCCGCAGTCGCGGTCTGACTGTGGTTCGATTCTATCAACGCGGCTTGCTCGTAAGGGTCGAGTCGGGCAAACACATAGAATATTTCGCCGCTGTTCACCGCACCCAGGTAACGAAAAGTATTCTTTACAACCTCATTTGCACGAAGAGTGCGGGGGTTAGGAGGGGTCTCAAAAAGAATCCCGAGTTCCTGGGTTGTTACCGCTTCAAGTTCGGGCACGTAGTCGTTGCCACTTTGGGTTACAAGGCGAATCGCAGTCTGGCGCAAAGCACGAATGCGATTCGAATTGCGCCGGTAGTATTCGCCCGAAATTTCTCGTCGGCTGATACGATCATCTACCACTTCCTGCTCGTTTTTCAGATAGCCCAAATATGCGCGCATCACCGGGCCAAACTCAGAATTCTTGATACTCGCCGGCGCGTGTTGAGAAAGAACGGTGGGACTCAACGAAACGAAAACCACCATGACCCAAAGAATCTTTAAGCGCAGCATCGAAGTCACCCCTTGATTGTAGCCGTGACCGGACAGGAATGCAGCTTGCTACTCTAGCCCAGGAAACTTTCGGTAACCCAGTTTCTGTCGCTGCTTTATGGTTGGCAGATTATACTCGCGCAATAAATCGCGCAATATTGCACCCATAATTTGTGGGTGTTACATTTCGATTTCATTATGAGCGAAAAGGTTGAGTCGTCACCGATGCGTGTTGCGCTGGCTGTCACCGGCGGTATTGCCGCCTATAAGGCCATCGAAGTGCTTCGTGGGCTACAACGGGCTGGTTGCGAAGTGCGCGTGGCCATGACGCGGCACGCATGCGAGTTCGTCGCTCCCCTCACCTTTCGCGCCCTCTCCGGATCGTATGTGGTTGTGGATGACTACGCGCCGAATAATCCCGATCCGATTGCGCATATCACGTTCTCTCAAACAATTGACTTGTTTATCGTCGCGCCAGCGACCGCCAACACCCTTGCGAAGTTCGCAAACGGAGTCGCTGACGACTTTGTGACGTCGACGTATCTAGCATGCACTGCTCCGGTACTGGTCGCTCCCGCCATGAATACGACAATGTTGGAACATCCGGCAACGCAGAGAAACCTCGCAAAGCTGCGCGCTGATGGCGTGCACATCCTCGCTCCCGACGCAGGCGAAATGGCTTGCGGCACAATTGGACCAGGTCGCCTAAGTGACCCGGAAAAAATCGTCGCTGCAGCTTTGGGAGTCTTGAGTCATACCGCCGGCAAAACAGACTTAATCGGCGAACACATTCTTATCACTGCCGGAGCGACACGTGAACCGATTGACCCTGTGAGGTTCCTGTCCAATCGTTCTTCGGGGAAAATGGGAGTTGCACTGGCGAAGGCCGCCCGCGAACGCGGGGCGGAAGTAACTCTAGTAGCGGGAGTGACCAGCGTCGATCCGCCGTCCGATGTTCGCTTAATCAAAGCTACGACGGCGGCAGAAATGCATCGCGCAGTCATCGAAAACGCTTCGTCGTCCACTATATTCATCGCCGCCGCTGCCGTTGCCGACTACGCACCAGCGCGAATGGCGGAACAAAAGATCAAGAAGGCCAACTCGTCGATGCAACTTGAATTGGAAAGGACGCCCGACATTCTTGGGGATATCGCAAGCACGCGTCGCAACGGGCAATTGATCGTCGGCTTTGCAGCCGAGACGGAGAATTTGATAGAACACGCGACGCAAAAGTTGCAGAAGAAAGGGCTGGACGCGATTGTCGCCAACGATGTTTCGAATCGCGACTCGGGGTTTGACGCGGAAAACAATGCAGTCGCAATTCTGTTCCGCGAGGATCTTGAGACTGTTCAATTGCCGTTGATGTCGAAGACCGAAACCGCGCACCGCATTCTTGATGAAATTGTAAAGCTGCGACGGAATGAAAAATCGCGCCAGGCGACCTCCAAGTAATGAGTTCCGAAACAAATAAAGATTTACAAGATCTGCTGAAGCAGGCGCGAGAATACGTGAGCTACTTTCGCGAACTTGGCGCTGAGACGATCGACAGCGAACGCGCAGGAGCATCCATTGCTGACGTAACCGTCACCGAGACGATAAAACCATCGGCCGAACTGGTGGCTCGTCCAGTTCCGCCGATATCAACGACCTCGCCAAAACCTCTTTTCGCGCCCCGCACCGTCGCACCGATGACATCGCCATCGTCACAAACGCTCTTTGGTGATACGCCAGTAACTGCTTCAATGCCAGAATCAAACGAGACTCTGGAAGAAATCTGGCGTGATATCGGTGAGTGTACCCGGTGCGAATTGTGTTCGGGTCGCACGCAGGTCGTGAACACTCATGGAAATCATCAAGCGCGGCTGATGTTCGTCGGCGAAGCACCGGGCGCCGATGAAGACGCGCAGGGCAAGCCCTTCGTCGGACGCGCCGGCCAATTGCTCACCAAGATGATCGAAGCGATGGGCATGAAACGCGACGATGTGATCATCGGAAACGTTAACCGCTGTCGCCCGCCGGGAAATCGGCAGCCGACGCTTGAAGAAGCCGCGATTTGCCGCCCGTTTCTTTTTCGTGAAATCGCGAGTGTACGTCCCGAAGTAATTGTCGTAATGGGCAACACCGCGCTGCGGAATCTGCTGGAAATCAAAGCTGGCATCAGCAGCGTGCGTGGCCGCTTTCACGACTATCATGGCATTCCGGTAATGCCAACGTTCCATCCCGCTTATCTGTTGCGCGACCCTTCGAAGAAACGCGAAACCTGGGAAGACTTGAAGAAAGTGATGGAACACCTCGACAAAACTTCGCGCGCTGCCAACGCGTAAGGTGATTTTGAATCGCGCTGTTGCCGCGATAATCTCCCGCACGATGTCCGCGTCCGCCCAAGTCGAACAGTCCGCTCCTCGATTCGCCCAAGTCGCTCTACCTGTTCATTTGCGGAAGCTGTTCACTTACCGGCTGCCGCAGTCGATGCAAGCCGCCGCGCGCGTTGGCTCGCGGATCGTAGTCCGACTCGGCAACAAACCGCTGACGGGCTACATCGTCGCGCTACTTCCAAAGCTGCGCGTCGGCACCAGTCTGGTCGAATCAGAACTGAAAGAAGTTGAGCAGTTACTCGACGTTGAAGCCTCACTCACCCCCGATGTTGTTGAACTGACGCGCTGGGTCGCCGATTACTACGCGGCGCCACTCGGCGAAGTGATGCGCGCCGCACTCCCTGCGGGAATCAACACGTCGATCATGCAGGTTGTGTCGATTACTGAGAACGGGCGCGAAGCGATTCGCGGTGCATCAGCGCGATCTGTGGCAAACGAGTCAGTACCTTCTGCGTCAGCGGATGTGTCTGACCTAACCCCAGCGAAAACACGCGCACTTCAAATTCTCGCTGATGAAGGCGAAGCCGAAGTCAACGCCTTCTCGCTGCGCATGGGTTCGACACGAATTCCGAAGTGGCTGCGCGAATTAGAACGCGACGGCCTCATCGAACGAGGGTATCGCACCCGCACTACCGCCACACGCACGAAGCGACAACGTTTAATTAAGCTCGTAACGTCAGACGATGGCGAAAGACGAACCGCCGCTCAGCAGCGGGCAATAGCAACCCTGGCAGCCAACAACGGCCCGATGCCCGCGACCGAATTGATCAACGCAGCGCAAATTAGTCCGTCAGTTATTGCCACACTCAAAAGGAAAGGCTTTGTCGCAGAGTTCGAAGAAGATCTGCGGCGCGATCCTTTGGCATTCGCCGAGTTGCCGAAAACTGAAGACCTAACTTTGACTCCCGCACAGGCGACTGCGCTTGAAGTCATCGAATCGGCCATCGCAGAAAACAAGTTCTCACCGCTGCTGCTGCACGGCGTGACCGGCAGCGGCAAAACCGAGATTTACATTCGCGCGATGCGTGAGGCATTGAGTTCGGGACGCGGCGCCATGATGCTCGTGCCGGAGATTGCTTTGACACCAATCCTGTCGCGACGTTTGCGCGCGCACTTCGGCGATCAAATTGCGATCTTCCATTCGTCACTTTCGCGCGGTGAGCGTTTCGACGAATGGTCGCGTCTGCGAACCGGTGAAGCGCGCGTCGTTCTCGGCACTCGCTCCGCGGTCTTTGCGCCGGTGGAAAATTTAGGGCTGATCGTCATCGACGAGGAGCAGGATGCTTCTTACCGCCAGGAAGAATCGCCCTTCTACAACGCGCGTGACACCGCGATTGTGCGCGCGCAGAAAGCTTCGGCCACCGTTGTGCTTGGGTCGGCAACGCCATCACTGGAATCGTTTCATAACGCGCAAAGCGGCAAGTATCGCTATCTGAGCTTGCCGTCACGCATCGGCGAACGTTCGTTGGCCGCTGCCGAATTGATCGATATGCGCGCCGAATTCGCGCGACAAAAGCAGTCGGCAGTCTTTTCCGAGGAAGTGCTCGCGGCAATTGGGGAGACGAAAGCAAAAGGCGAACAGTCAATCATACTTCTAAATCGGCGGGGATACTCGAGCTTTATCCTCTGCCGTTCATGTGGCGAATCGATCATGTGCCCGAACTGCGAAGTGACGCTCACGTATCATCGCGGCGATCAAACACTGGTTTGTCATTACTGCAATCATCACCAGCGCGCGCCATCGCAATGTCCAGTTTGCACGAGCAAGTACATCTATTACGTCGGCGAAGGCACGGAACAAATCGAAGAACTGCTGCACCAGCGCTTTCCGGATTTGCGGATCGGCCGCATCGATCGCGACACGAAGTCACGCCGGCGCGAATTCGAAAAGACCCTGCTTGACTTTGAAAAAGGCGAATTGGATTTGCTGGTCGGCACGCAGATGCTCGCAAAGGGTCACGATTTCCCGAACGTCACGTTCGTGGGCGTGATCTCTGTCGACGCCGGGCTCGCGCTGCCGGACTTTCGCGCGGCAGAACGAACTTTTCAGTTGATCACGCAGGTTGCCGGCCGCGCCGGCCGCGGCGATCGTCCGGGCCGAGTACTCGTTCAAACCTATCATCCGCATCACTACGCATTGCGGCACGCGGTCGCGCAGGATTATGTCGGTTTTTACAACGAAGAGATTCGCCACCGCCGCAATCATCAGTATCCGCCATTTGTCGCACTGGCTTTGTTGCTGACACGGCACAGCGTTGTGAATCGCGCGCATGAAATCGCACAGCAAGTGCGCAAGGCTTTGGTTGAGAGTGACACAGATCGATCATGCCGCATCCTTGGTCCCGCGCCCGCACCACTCGCGCGATTGCGCAACGAGTTTCGGTTTCACGTTCTCGTCAAATCGAAGAGCCGCAAACAGATGCGCGCCGTCATCGATCGCGCGTTGACCGCTCTTGAAGATGCCGGCAATGACTTGCGGCACGTTAGCCTGGAGATCGATCCCATCAGCATGATGTGAACTCCGCGTTCACTGACGAATGCGATAAACTCTCGCCATGAAATTGTCTGAACTTGCGGGCTTGACAGCCGCGCGTTTCGATTCAAGCGACGGCGACATTGAAATCACCGGCGCGGCTGGACTCGAACAGGCGGAGCTTGGACAGGTTACTTTCCTCTCAAATCCGCGTTATACGCCGAAAATCGCATCGACCAGCGCGTCGGCAATCTTCGTCGCAGACGATGTGGAAGTGCCGCGCGCGGACCTCGTCGTGCTGCGCGCGAAAGATCCCTACCTCGCTTTCACGCGCGCGCTCATCGCCCTCAATCCGCCGTTGCCTTTCGAAGCGTACTGGGATCCGTCTGCAGTAATTGATTCAAGCACGCCGATTCCGAAAGAGATTTTCATCGACGCACACGTCGCGATTGGCAAGAATGTACGTCTCGGCAATCGAATCCGGCTCCATGCGAACGTGACAATCTATGACAACGTCGTGATTGGTGATGAAACCGAGATCCATTCAGGCGTGGCGATTCGCGAAAACACGATCATCGGGAAGCACGTGATCATTCATAACAACGTGGTGATTGGCTGTGATGGATTTGGGTTCGCCAAAGACGAAGAGAAGCGTTGGCTGAAGATCCCGCAGGCCGGGCGAGTTGTCATCGAAGACGACGTTGAGATCGGCGCCGGCACGACCATCGACAAATCATCAACCAGCGAGACGCGCATCAAACGCGGGGCTAAGATCGACAACCTCGTTCAGATCGGCCATTCCTGCACAGTCGGCGAAGACGCGCTCATCTGCGCGCAAGTGGGACTCGCCGGCAGTTCGCATATCGGCAATCGCGTGATACTCGCCGGCCAGGCTGGCGTCGCGGGTCATAATACAATCGGCGACGACGTCGTACTCACCGCGAAGAGCGCCACCAGCCACGACATCCCGGCCGGGAAAATGATCTCCGGCATTCCTGCGTTCGATAACAAGGATTGGTTGCGTTCGATTGCAGCGTTTAGAAGACTGGGGGAAATGGTCAGGACTCTGAGAGGTTTGGAAAAACGCGTTGAGGAACTCGAGAAATCAACTGCTCAAGAGTAAAAACGACACTTACTGCTCACTGCTTACTGCTCACTGCTCACTTAAGTCACCGCGCCGCCGTCGATAATCACCACTTCACCATTCATGTACGAGTTGCGATCGCTACACATGAACGCGGCAAACTCAGCGAGTTCCGGCGGCTTGCCCAAACGGCCCACCCAAAATTCGTGCATTTGTATCCAGCGTTCCGGCAATGCTTGAGCGAGGTCGGTATCGAAGATGCCCGCCGCGATCGCGTTCACTTTGATGCCAAACGTCGCCGCTTCGCGCGAAAGACATTTAGTGAAACCAATCATTGCGGCCTTTGAAGTTGCGTAATGGACTGCAGTTGGCAGTGCGCGAATCGCACCGATTGAACTGATGTTGAGGATTGCGCCGGCGCGTTGACGAATCATCTGTTTGTACATCGGCTTGGTGACGGCAAACAGGCTACCGACATTGGTGCCGATCACTTCATCCCACGCTTTGTCTGTCGTCGTGGCAAAGTTATCGCCACGATTGATCGCCGCATTGTTTACCAGGACGTCCATGCCGCCCCAATCCTGCACGAGCTCGCGCGTCAGGTGCTTCATACCGAAGCGGTCAGTCACCGAGACTTTGAATGACTTTGCTTTGCGTCCGAGCGATTCGATTATTCCGCGAACCTGGTCGGCAAGGTCGTCGCGCGAGTTGTAGCTGAATGCAACGTCCGCGCCTTCGCGCGCGAACACCTCACAAAGCGCGGCGCCAATCCCGCGCGTCCCCCCAGTAATAAAAGCCCGTTTGCCCTCGAGTAAAAGACTCATCTCGTCAGTTGTAGCACAGACTTTAGCCGTATAACGTCACGAACGCTTCACAGACCGAGGTCTATGCTACTCACCCTATTCAACTTGTTCGGATTTTTAAGAACGAGGGATTAAACCGCGAAGCGCGTGTATCAGTCAAGAACAAGAGCCCTCGGGCAAGGGGGGAGAATGGAGAGGGGAAAAGTGGCAAAGGGAAAAAGGGTAATAACGACTTGCCCTTCACCGTTTACCCTCTTCCCATTTTTCCCTGTCTTATCAGGCGGCCCGTTCAGCAATCGCGTCCGCTTTTTGCTCAGGAATCAGCGAAACGATCTCTTCGACGATTCGTTTGGTGGCATTAGGAATAGCGACCGTGATCGTCGCCGCGCGCAGGGATGCATAGTGCTTCGAATCGTCGATCATTCGGCGAATCACCGGGACAACATCAGTCGCTTTTTGCAACGCGACGGCCGCGCCTCGCTTGACCACCATCTCCGCCGTGCCGGCTTCCTGCGGCATTGGTTCGGTGATCGCGTCGGCGATAATCGGCACGCGACAACTTAGCGCCTCGAAGGTGCTCAGGCCGCCGAGCTTGGAAACCATCACGTTTGCGGCGCGCATCAGGTTTTCAACTTCATCTGAGTAGCCGATGACTTTCACCGGAAACTTCGCGATGGATGCCAACTGCTCAGCCTCGTTGCGCAACTCTTCATTTTTGCCGGCGAGAAAGATTGCCTGCACATCAAGTTCTCCACGCACCAACTCGCGGAAAATTTGCAGAATGTTGCCGCCACCTTCCCAACCAGCGTTGACGAAGACTGTGAACTTGTCGGCGTCGAGCCCAAGCGCAGTGCGCGCAGTTTGCGCAGCCTGCTCGCCGGGAAAATCGAACTTCGGATGCACCGGCATCCCGGAAATCTTGATACGCTCCGGCGCAATGCCGTAATCGACCAGTTGTTGGCGCGCTTCCGTGGTGGCGACGAGATAAAGACTCACGTCGTCACAGGCCCAGCCCTTCCAAAACCCGTAGTAAGGATCGGTCACAACGGTTACTAGCGGAATTCGCTTTGCCAATCCGAGTTCCTTCAACACGCGCGCGAACATGTGCTGCGTCAGCGGATGGACGCTCACGACAACATGCGGACACCATTTGTCGAACTGACTCGCAACATAACCAACCGTGCGCTTGTAAAAGAATTCGCGCGTGTCGGGGCGGAATCGGTTGATGAGCCAGTAGTAATACTTCATCCAATGCTGCTTGTTACGCAGCAGCCAGTTGTAAATCGCGACCAGTTTGGCCGCGAGATGATGCGACTCTTCAATCGCGCGAATCGTGCGAATCGCGTATGACTCGCCCTGCACAAAAGACTGAATCCCCGCCACGATCGCCGCGGCCGCCGAGCGATGGCCACCGCCGGTGTCGGATGAAAGGATCAGGATTTTTGGTGCGTTAGGATTCGTTGTCACGATGTGTCAAGAAGCCGGACCGTGAGAGAGGGCCCCTACGTCAAGTACCAACTCGCGTGTAACGTCAGTTGCCCTCTCTCACGGTCGGGCTTCTGACACTCAAACGTTCACTGCAACTCCATCAGGCTGCTCGGCAGCGCCCAGCTTCTCCAATTCCTTGCTCGCCTTCTTCATCTCGCGCTCTAGCTTCTTAATTTGGATCAGGTGCTTCGGATTGAAAGGCAGCGACGGGTAATAGCAGTTAGATTCGTGGGTGCAGAAACAGCCATCAGCGGCTTGTTTCCGCCGAGCTTTCATCGCGTCTGACAGCCACAGCCCCTGAAAGTTCCAATCGTGGTCGCGCAGGTTTCCGATCGGCGCGAGGTTCTCACATGAAGAGAGTGTCCCTTCGTCGTAAATCACCGCGCCGGCGGTACCGGCGTAGCAGGTCAGCTGCGCCTGTTGCGTCTCCTGGGTCTTCGCGATCAAGCCGTGCATGTAAATGTCGATGGCAGCTTTGAAGAAACCGGCTTTGCCGCCGTAGCTGTTCTTGATGACTGCATGACGAGAATCGTCATCGATCATCTGCGCCAGCTTTGCATAACGCGTGAGGTCAATCTCGAGCTCAATCGGATCGGCTGAGGGCGGCCGAATGTAATTGAAGTTGACTTTGTCCGGCTTCAGATCGTGTTTAAGGAAATCGTACCACTCAAAAATCGTGTCCTGGTTCGAGTGCATGAAGCACGTGCACGTTTGCAAGTCGAGCTTCGGATACTGCTTCTTCATCGACTTCAGTTCGCGCGCAGTCTCGATAGCGATCTGCCACGAGCCGGACTTCTGTCGAATCTTGTCGTGCTGCTCCTGCAAACCATCGATGCCCATTGCTACCGTGACGTTGAGGTTCGGACACTCTTCAAGGATGCGCGTAACGTCCGGAAAGATTCGTTTCTGAATCTGACCGTTAGACATCAAGTAAACAGATTCGAGATTGTTGTGGCGATAAAACGAGCTGACGATCTCCGGCAGGTCCTTGCGTGTGAACGGCTCGCCGCCTGCAAGAATCAGGACGCCGAGATTTCCGCCGAGCGTCTGCGCAATGCGATCGATTTCATGTGCCTTCATTTGCAGCTTCTTGCGCGGACGATCATCAAGTTCGTCTGTAAAGAAGCAGTGCGTGCAGCGCATGTCGCAAACCGACGTGACGAGAATGTTTAGCAGAACCGGCGCGAACGGCTGTCCGGCGGCCAGTTTTGCGTAACGTTTCAGTAATTCTCTGGTTGTGTAATCCATTAATTCCTCAGATTCGGTCGTGCCGGTCGCGGTTGCATTCGCAACTCTTCGGTAGGCAAACGCTCATCAACTGATAAGGGATTCGCGCCTCAAAGTCAACGTAGTTTTGTTTCATATCAGCGCTCGCTTTCTTCGACGGTGTGCCCGCTGTGCGGAAGGCGTTTGGCCTTTCTACGCCGGAGTGGTCAAAATTGGGCACGCTCATTAATCCGGGCGCAGTCCCTAAGTAGATCGAGCTGAACGGAAACGCCGAGCGCTTCCGCTTATCAGCGGCACAGCCGGACGTCGACAACAGAGTTCACAATAATGGCAAATCGGGAGTCAGTGACTAGGGCTCACCTTATCTCGTCCGTCTGCCTTGGTTGTGGCTGATGGTCGAGAATGTTCGTGGTTCGATCCGTGACGCTGTCTGGCGCCTGCCCGGCAGCAAAAACGGTGGCTTGTTTTACTGCAGCAAAATGCGGAGGCGACGCGAACGTCGTTTCCGCCGGTTCGCCGATGCGCAACGGCTGCTCATCGGCGGTCTTGATTTCGCTTGGACGGTCGCGTCGGATCGAGACACCAGCCATCACTCTTCCGAACCCTGTAAGCGCCGGGATCAAACCGATCAGCCACACGACGCGCAAGAGCGAAGGTACATCAAAAGGTATCTTTGAGATTTGATCAGGCGACAAATTTAAAGTCACCGCGTGGCCCACAAGATAAAGAAACACACCGAGTCCAATCCCGGAAAACATCGTTACTAGCCCGCGGGTAACGAGACGTTCGCTCCGTTGTTCGGCCGTCTTCTCATTTCGCCGGCGACGCAGGTCCTGCCGAATCTCGTCACGTGTCCTGGCACGGACCCATTCGCGGTGATCGTCCGCAGTCGTCGCGATCTCCACCTTCATCTTTTCCATCGCTCGCGCTACTTCGTCGGTGACCTTCTCGATTTTCAGGTTCTTAACAAGGTCCTTGACCTTGGCAGGGACACTGTCGCTGCGCGCGATGGCTTCGCTGAGGGTGACGGCCTTGCTGATAACCGTGAGGTTCGCGCCGCAGGTCCGGCAAAACTTTAATTCATCCGAAGACTGGGTGCCGCATTGAGGACAAAACATGGCTGGAAGATTCTACGCCCAATCGTCATCGCTTGTTCGGTTAATTTGCGAGCAGAGGCCTAACGGTTAGGGTGAATCCGTCGTCCTGTGGCAATCACTAAAGCCAGCTCAGCGTGCCGCGATTTCGTGTCGCCGCCTATGGCGCATAGAATTCTGTAAATGGCTGCGCGACTTCCGATCATATTCTTCGGACACGGCAATCCGCTGAACGCACTCCGGGAGAACGTGTATACCGCGGCGTGGACCGCCGTCGGGAAATCGATCGAGAAGCCAAAAGCGATTCTCTGCGTCTCGGCCCATTGGTATGTTCCCGAGACCGCGGTAACTGCAATGGCGCATCCTCGTACGATTCATGATTTCGGTGGGTTCCCGCAAGAACTCTACCGAGTTCAATACCCCGCTCCGGGCAATCCAACGCTCGCTCAACGAATTTCTCAACTACTCGCGCCCACACCGGTCACCACGGACGAAAGTTGGGGGCTTGACCATGGGACGTGGTCAGTGCTGTGTCACGTTTTTCCTGAAGCGGACGTTCCGGTGGTGCAACTTAGCATCGACGAAACTCAGCCGCCGGAATTTCATTACGCGTTGGGAAAGCGGCTGGCGCCGCTGCGGGAAGAAGGCGTTCTGGTAATTGGCAGTGGCAATCTTGTGCACAACTTGCACACTTATGCGTGGGGTCGTCACAACGTTCAGCCTTTTGATTGGGCTGTGCGATTTGAGACGCTGGCGCGCGAGTTGTTGACGAATCGTAACGATGAACCGCTGGTGAACTATGAAACACTCGGACGCGATGCGATTCTTTCCGCGCCGACCCCCGATCATTACCTGCCTCTCCTCTACGTCCTGGGTGCGAGCACAATCGACGACGCGATCAGTTTTCCTGTCGAAGGATTCGATGGCGGATCCGTTTCTATGCTCTGCGTCAGGTTCGGATAAAAGAAAGAAAAGCGACGCGGCCGATTGGCAACGTCGCTTTCCTTATTTGATGTAGCTTAGTCGGTTACTTAAAAGGGAAACGGCCAACGTCCGTTGTTGCCGGAGCGCCGGTTACGTGACCCACGATAGCTTCGATAACCTTGATCATATCCCTGCAGAAATCCTTGACGATATGCCTGCTCGAATTGACGGTCACCGTAGCGTCCGTTGTTCCCATAATATCCGCCGCCATCGCTATGTCCGTTTCGATAAAAGTGAGAGCGTTGCGGATTGTAGCTTTGTCCCCGCGCGCCATCATTCTGGCCAGTGGAGATGCCATCCTGGTAGCCCTGTTGATAAGCCACCTGCGAATAGTTGCCGTAACCGCCATTGCGTCGACGCCAATCATCGTTCTGATTGCGATCACGCCGGTAGCGATCATCATCGCGATCACGCCGGTAGTCGCGGTCACGATTCTGCGGCCACCACTGCGCCTGCACTGAGGTGCTCGACACCAGGCCCATGCTTACGAGGAAAAACAATGCCGCTACGATTCTCCCGACCCTGCCACTGAGATAATGTAATTTCATTTTGCGAACCTCCGCCGCCAATCGTGGCAATCGCCGTGCCGATTACTTAGCGCAGCATCTCGCACCCCAAATCGAACGAAATCGTATTTGAGCTTGCGAAAATGGGCACGATATCGTGCGGCGAAGCGGTTTCTGATCCGTTGCATTGAGACCTGTTCGAAAAGAGAATGCCGCGACGTGCGCCGCGGCATTCATCAGGTTAGAGTAATTTCTGTCTTACACTCTGAATGCGTCCGCATACCCCCTCACGAAACCTGAGCGATAGTGTTCGCCAAAATTGCCGAAGCCTGCTTCCTGGAAGTAATGCGAACGCTGCGGATTGTAAGTCCGGTGGTTTTTCAGATCGCCCGCGCCTGTCTTTTGCCCGTCACGATATCCCTGACTGTAAGCCTGGCCGGTATTGTCGAAGACGTAATGGCCGTAACGACTATAGTAATCGAAATCTGGATCGTATCCCCAATGTCGATAACCCCACCACGAATTATGGTAAGGGCGGTAGACCGGCACGATGATAACGCGCCGCTGCTGAGCCTCCGCACTCTTATCCGCCAACAGCGCGACGAACCCGGGGAGTAACAGCACCGAAAGAATGAGTCCGCCGAATCTGCGTAAATATCTGCTCATCATGATGAACCTCCTTGTCTCTATTAAGTTAGACACAAGGCGCGCACCCTCGGCTTCAAGACTTAATGTCAGTTAGATTTCAGTCGTATTGTGGTCTTATGAAAAAAATGCCGCGAGTGATCTCGCGGCATTTTGTCTTCGATTACGAAGTGGAACAATCGGCCTCGTGAGTTGTGTTTCTGTTTTCTGCTTACCGCTTTCCTGCCTTCTGCTCACTGCCCACTGCCCACTACTTCGTTAGTATCGTCTATGGCGACGATGACGCTTGCGCAGTTTGTAAGTGTAGAGCGCTGCTGAACCGGCGCCTACGCCCGCGCCAATCCCGGCGGCTTTCTTGCTCCCTACGCCGGCACCGATTGCGGCACCGACGCCGGTGCCTGCTGCGACGGTGAGCTTGTCACGATGCTTCTGCCAGAAGCTCCTCTTGTGACGGCGACGACGCACAGTCGTCTGCGCTGAAGCGGTCGGAACAATCGAATTTGCCACACCGATTTGCTCTAGTGAAATTCCCAAACCCGTGAAAAGAAACATACTCAAAATCGCGATGATAAGAACTCTTTTCATACTCTCCTCCGTTCGATTTTCCAGCGACTAATATGGAAATCACCAGCAAATAGTCGCCGCTGACCTAGAGGGGCATTAACCGTGCCACGAGCGCCGATCATTGCAATTCAGCGGCAGGCGAAAGGTGTTGGGCAGAATAACGTGAGTTCTATTCTCGTCGACAGGTTAGCAATTGATTGGGATAAAAGTTCCGAACATGGCGTTCACGTATGCAAAGAATGCCTGCGCCGAATCCGTATCCGTTCGGTAATCAACGTTGGTTGATCGACACACTGAATCGCCAGTTATCGTGATCGCGGCCAGAATCAGTTGGCCATTCGCTGGCAGAAAATCCGGACCGCCCGAATCGCCGAAACATGTTCCGCCATTTCCGGTCGATGCATTCTGTGACAGACGAATGTAGCCACGATTGAGAGAATTAAAGCTCGAGAATGCGTACATGCGCGGAATCGGATTTCGATCCTGAAAGTAAGGAACGCCGCCACCGACTACCCGATTCTGCACTCCGTACCCAACGGCGGTGAATATCGCCGCTTTCAATCCATTCTGCGAGGCGAGCTGATCCAATAAGCCACAAGTCGGCAGAATCGCGGGTGTAACACCACCCACATTATTGGAAAGAACAAGCGCGCCGATATCTCCTGAGTCGCTTTGGCGTTGGCTGTAACTGGGATTGGTAACGACTGCTGAAACCGGAAGCAGGTTGGTATTGCTAGTTGTCAGGTCGCCGAACGGAATCGAAGAATCGAGGCTGACATACGCCGTGTAACCCGCGGGGGCCAACTCCTGCGTGAAATAGTTTGTGCAGTGACTTGCCGTCAGAAACACATTTGCAGTGATCATCGTACCGGAACAAATCGGATAGATGTTGCCGGTGGTTCCGGATTTGACGATGAATGCACCGACGTTGCTATACGTGTTGTTCGAATCGACAAATCCGTAGGTGATGGCCTCAGTGCGCCGCGCCGGGCTGATTAGCACAGCGCCGCTAACGATAAGCCCAATAGCGGATGCGATAGCGAGTCGTTTCATGGTTCCCCCCTGATTTCAAGCTTCACGCTGCATATTGAAAGCGCCGCACTCCGCACCGTGCGCGCGTCTATTGGCGTGCGCGCATTTTAATTGCGCAGCCAGGCATCCACAAGTTGTAATTCGATGGCGATCCTAAGTCGCTTAATCGCTACCAGCCGGATAACGTTTTCCCGGGCAGTTGTAAAGCCGTCATTCGCGGATAGAGCCGACAAGTTATAGCTGGCTGACGCTTCTAACTTCGCGCCGTTCTTACGCTGCCGCGCTTTTCACAAACGTCGCGTTCAGCTTGATATCAACTCCCGCGAGTGCCTGCGATACCGGACAATTCTTCTTCGCCGACTCAGCCGCAGCGAGGAACGTCTGCTCATCAATGCCCGGCACTTCGCCTTCGGTGTTGAGTTCGATCGTGGTGATCTTGAATCCTTCGCCCACCTTCTCGAGACTGACACTTGCATTCGTGCTGATGCGCTTCGGGTTGTGACCGGCCTTGGTTAGTCCCGCTGCCAGCGCCATCGAGAAGCATCCGGCGTGCGCGGCGCCAATCAACTCTTCGGGATTAGTGCCAGTTCCTTCCTCAAATCGTGATGAAAATGAGTACTGTCCTTCAAATGCACCGCTGCCTAACTTGACCTTTCCCTTGCCTTCGCGAAGATTGCCTTCCCAAACTGCGCTTGCTGTTCGTTTCGCCATGATTGGCCTCCTTGATTTGTTTTTTGTAGATTGTAGCACTGCGCACGCGCGGACTTCAGTGGGGGTCATCAATCGTGCCATTTTGTGAAATTCGCTGGCCGGTGTGAAAATGATTTCAGAACTTTATTCCCCGGCTTGATCAAGGTTTCCCCGAATGTAAAATTCCAGCGTGCTGTGCAACAAAAAAGCAGCCATAACCGTAAACCAATTTCGCTGCAAAAGCCGAAGCCGTGGAAGTTCAACTGGCGCACAGTTGACTTACACTCAACGAAAGTCGTTCATGCAACACAATCGAAGCCCCGTTTTTAGATCTCTGCCACTGATCGTTGGCCTAACAACTGCGCTGACATTGATTGGCTGCGGCAGTAAAGCGCAGCCAAATTTCGGGCGTCCGCCCGCTCCGGTGGAAGTTACCGAAGCCACCAGCCAGGACGTGCCGACTTATCTTGATGCCATCGGCAAAACTGTCGCCCGCGAAGTCGTTTCTATTCAGCCGCAAGTCTCGGGACGCATCACCGGAATCCATTTCACCGACGGCGCGAACGTGCAAAAGGATCAACTGCTCTTCACAATTGACACGCGGCCGTTTGAGGCGAATGTGAAGCAGGCGCAGGCCAACCTTTCTCGTACCGTCGCCTTGAAAAAGCAAGCTGAAGCAAATCTCGCGCGCGAAGAGGCCCAAGCAAAGTGGGGACTCGTGCAGGTCAACCGCTACGCAAAATTGGTCGAGCAGGGCGTCGTCGCACGCGAGCAATACGAAGAGTTGCGCGCGAATTACGATTCATTACGCGCCACGGCCGACGCTGCCCGTGCGACCGTGAACAGTGCGGCTGAAGCAGTAAAGGTCGACGCCGCCGCGGTCGACAAAGCGAAAGTCGATTTGAGTTACTGCTACATTCACTCGCCGATTGCGGGGCGTGCCGGACAGCGACTGGTTGATATTGGCAACGTCGTGAACCCCGGTGGCAACAACAACAACAACAATAACGGAAGTAACGGCGGCAGTAATACTTTGCTGGTCATTGAGCGGCTGGATCCGATCTATGCTGACTTCACGATCTCACAAAACAATCTTAGCCAGGTACAAGAGGAGATGCGCGCGGGCACCCTCAAAACCGAAGTGCGGCTCCCGGACGCGCCCGACGCAATGGTTGCGGGCCAACTGACGTTTCTCGACGTGGCAGTGCAGAACAACACGGGGCAAGTAAACTTGCGCGCTACGATTCCCAATAAAGACCGTCGCTTTTGGCCGGGTCGTTTCGTCAACATTCGTCTCATCCTGAGCACGATTCACCAGGCGGTGCTCGTGCCGGCGATCGCCCCACAGAATTCGGCAAAGGGAACGTTCGTCTACGTGGTGAAGCAAGACTCTACCGCCGAACAACGGCCGGTGACTTTGGGACAGAGACAGGGCGACCTCATCGTCGTGGAATCAGGTGTTCAAGCAGGAGAGCGCGTCGTCACGAACGGCCAGCTGGGCGTCACGCCGGGTGGCAAAGTTCAAATCGCGGCTCCCCGACCATCACCGGCGGCTGACACAGGAAGTAAATGAATCTCTCGGAACCATTCATACGCCGCCCGGTAATGACGGCGGTACTAACCGCTTCAGTAATCCTGTTTGGCTTGCTGGCGTACTCACAACTCCCGGTAAACGATCTACCTGCGGTTGATTACCCTGTCATTCAAGTCCAGGTTGGTTATCCGGGTGCCAGTCCCGACACGGTTGCCAACAACATCGCCACGCCGCTCGAACGTCAGTTCATGCAGATTAACGGACTGGAAGTCGTGACTTCACGCAGCACGCAAGGCGTCGCTTCATTCACGCTCCAGTTCGCACTCGAGAAAGATATCGATGCGGCCGCAACCGACGTCCAGACGGCAATCTCGCAAGCCACTGGGAGTCTGCCGGCGGACTTGCCTTCACCGCCGACTTACTCGAAGAGCAATCCCAACGACCAAGCGATCATGTACATCGCGATGGTGAGCGATTCGGTGACGCCGGGACAGCTCTACGACTATGCGAGCACCCACGTGGGCCAGCGCCTCAGTATCCTGCCGGGGGTTTCGCAGGTGCAGGTCTACGGCACCAAGTCCGCGATTCGCATTAAGGCCAACCCTTCCGCGATGTGGGCCCGTGGCATTTCCATCGACGACTTGAACGCCGCGATCAAAAGTGGAACCAGCACCGCGGGCGCGGGTCAGTTGGACAGCTCGTCCGGCACGGCGATTCTCAAACCGCAGGGTCAACTCGAGACTCCCGATCAATATCGCAACTTGATAGTCGGTGGCACGAGCGGCGCGCCCGTGTACTTGCGCGACGTGGCAACGGTGACGGACTCGGTTCAGGACGAGCGGGTCAACATGCGCTTCTGGGTGCGCGGATATTCAGTGCCGTCTGCGACTGTGATCGTCGCCGTAAATCGCCGCGCCGGCGCGAACGCCGTGGAAGTTTCGAAGAGTATCTACGGCGTCATGCCCGCGATTGCGAACGAGTTGCCGGGTTCGATTCGCATCACGCCGATTTACGATCGGTCACAAACAATCGTCAATTCAGTCAGTGACGTGCGCACCACGCTCATCATCGCGTTCGCACTCGTCGTAATGGTGATTTTTGCTTTTCTGGGGCGTGCCACCGACACGTTGATACCGGCGGTTGCCTTGCCGCTGTCGCTGCTGATCACCTTCATCGCAATGCGTGCGCTTGGCTACAGCCTCGACAATCTGTCCTTGATGGCCCTGACGCTGGCGATTGGATTTTTGGTGGACGACGCCATCGTCTTTCTCGAAAACACAGTGCGCCGCATGGAACGCGGGGAACAGCCCTTCGCTGCCGCGATCAATAGCGCGAAGGAAATCAGCTTCACGATCATGTCGATGACGATTTCGCTGGCGGCAGTCTTCATCCCGCTGGTTTTCATGTCCGGACTGGTCGGAAGAATCTTTCGTGAGTTTGCCATCACGATTGTCATTGCCATCTTCGCCTCGGGTTTGGTTTCGCTGACGTTAACGCCTTTGATGTGCGCGCGTCTTTTGAAAGAGCGCGGCGAAGGCGCGAAGAAAACCTGGGTGGAACGCGTTATCGGAGGCATCGAACGGCGCGTGCTTAAACTCTACGGCGGATCGCTTTGGTGGTTCCTGCGCCATCGCTGGGTTTCGCTCGTAATTTGGGTCATTTGTCTTGCGGGCACCATCGGCTTGTTCATTTTGGTGCCTAAGTCCTTTCTGCCACCGGGCGACAGTAGTGTGATCTTTGGCGCGTTCATCGCCGCGGAAGGTTCTTCGCCAAAGCAGATGCAAGCCCACCAGAATCGTGTCGATGAAGTGCTGCACAACGATCCGAACGTCATCACTGATTTCACGATGACCGGCGCCACCGGTTTTCTCGCGGCAAACCAGGGCATCACGTTTACTTTTATTAAGCCGCCGAATGAACGCCCGCCGATCGATGTCGTCGCCGGGCAGATGATGGGTAAGCTCAATGCGATCCCGGGCGTGATGACTTTTCTGCGGCCGTTTCCGGTTTTGGAGATCAGCACCGGTGTCACGAGTCAGCAGCAGGGACAATACGGTTTCGCAGTCTCAGGCGCGAATCCCGATCAAGTTTATGAAGCCGGCCAGAAGCTGATGGCGAAGATGTTCACTTATCCCGGCTTCCTCAGCGTGTCATCGGACTTTTTCAACAACACGCCGAACCTCGACATCGACATTCGTCGCGACCAGGCGAAGACCTACGGTGTCTCTGAAGCGCGCATCCTTTCGACTCTGCGCAACGCTTACTCACAAAACTATCTTTACCTCATCAAAAAACCTGAGGATCAGTATCAGGTAATTCTTGAGCTGGAAGATTCCGCGCGGCAGAATCCTGAAGACCTCGGGCTGCTGTACATCAAGTCGGATGATGGCCAGCGACTGGTGCCGCTCAAAGAACTGGTGACATGGAAGTCAACGCTTGGTCCACAGACAGTGAATCACCTGAACCAGTTCACCAGTATGACGTTGTTTTTTAATCTCAAGCCCGGCGTGCCGCTCGGCAATGCGACAGATTTCATTCAGAAAGCTGCGGCGGAAGTGGTGCCATCCGGCGTTCGCGCAGAGTTGGTGGGCGAGGCGCAGACATTCTCCAGCACGGTCAGCAGTCTTACGATCCTGATGGCCCTGGCGGTCTTTGTGATGTACGTCATTCTCGCAATTCTGTACGAGAGTTACGTGCATCCGTTGACAGTGCTTTCCACTTTGCCCACCGCGCTTGTGGGTGGCTTGTTAACGCTGCTTGTGTTTGGCCAGGAAGCGTCGCTCTATGCGTTTGTCGGCATGTTCATGCTGATGGGCATCGTCAAGAAGAATGGCATCCTGATTGTGGATTTTGCACGGCAACGGGTGGAACACGGCGAGGACGCAGAAAAAGCGATTCACGACGCCAGCATGGATCGCTTCCGGCCGATCCTGATGACCACTTTGGCGGCAGTTTTCGGCGCGATGCCCATCGCGCTCGGTTACGGAGCCGACGGCGCATCACGCCGGCCTCTCGGCCTTGTCGTCGTGGGTGGTCTGGTAATCTCACAGTTCATCACCCTCTACATTACGCCGGTGATTTATCTCTACCTCGAATGGTTCCAGGAGCGCGTGCTCGACCGCACCTCCTTCTTCCGCTCACGCCGCAGCCAGCCGGCGACGTCAGAGCCGACAGCTTAGCTTCCCGCAATGGACTCGATCCCGGCGTGTAAGACAGCCGTGATTCAGAGAATTGAAAGGCAGGACTCCATGAGTCAAATGAAAGAAGCATTGATACGTATCTCAAAATTCGTCGTGGTTTTGGTCTTCGCTGTGGCCGTGCTTGCGGTCATTAAAACGAAAGGCCAGGAAGAGACCACGTCGCGCAGCATGGCGGCAGCAGAACAGTGGGAATATTTGGCGGTCGCTGGTCCAAGCACCACTAATCTAACGCCCACCAACAATTCGCGGATGCGCAAAGAACCAAACGTCCCTTTTGGGCGTGAGGCATTCGTTCTGGAACAGCATCTGGACAAGCTCGGGGCAAACGGCTGGGAGCTAGTTTCAGTCGCCGGCCCGCCGACGGATCCGGCTTATTATTTCAAGCGCAGAAAGCAATAGGCGGACTGCTTGGAACAATAGCGACCAAAAACATGCGATCTAATAGGCTTCGCCTAAAGATCTAGCTTGTGGGCTTTCTCGTCAGCTTCGCGGACGACGTGCCACTTCATTTTCGGGCTTACATCTCATTCGGGGTAATCGCAATTCGCTTCGGCGGTGAGCTGCGCGCCGCCTCGATGAACGGAGTCAATCTGTCATTGAGACTTGGTTCAATCGTCTGCGCTTGTTCAAAGTCCCGGAGCGCTTCCGTCGCCTTGCCCTGATTCAGCAAAGCCAGCCCGCGCTTCATGTACGCGGTAGCAAATTCCGGATCCAAGGCGATCGCCTGATCAAAGTCCGCGATTGCTTGCTCAAGTTCGTTTCTCACCAGCTTTACGCAGCCGCGTCCTTCAAAAACCCAGGGCAGTCGTGGATTTAATGTGATCGCACTATCGAAATCAGCGATTGCCCGATCAAAATCGTTCCGCAGCATCCGGGCAAACCCTCTGTGGCCGTAAGCTTTGGCCTCTTTAGAATCCAGCGCAATGGCTTTGTCCAGATCAGCTACCGCCTCATCAACTTTTCCGATCTGCAGCAATGCGGCGCCGCGGTCGAGATACGCGGCCGCCAATTTTGGATTCATCTCGATCGCTCTGGTCCAATCACTCACCGCACCGTCAGTATCGCCTTGCGCGTATCGCGCGCCGCCGCGATTGACGTACGCCTCGACCAGATTTGGCTGAATCCGGAGCGCGCGCTCAAAGTCATTTAGCGCCTGCTCAATATTTCCTTTCTTGAGCAAAGCGACACCACGACCATTGAGAGCATGCGCAGTGAGCGGATCAATTACGGTGATGCCGCTCGTCTCGTCTTCAATCGTTGAGAACGAGTTCGCGGCCGTCCGCAATGTGTCGTTACTTCGTTTGTTATGCATCGGTTGCGAGCTGATCTCAATCGCCCTGGTGAAAGCGGCAATTGCTTGATCAAGATCGCCGCGCTTGGATTCCCTGTTTCCCTGTTCGAAATATTTGTTGGCGGAGCTCGACGGTTGGCCTTGCGCAAGGGCGGCAGTCGAGAGCAGAAACAAAATGCAGCTAAGCGAGATTCGGCGAGACATGGTGACCCCCTTTTGCTGTTTGCTGGTTCAGCGCTCAGCCGCTGCTGGGGATCAAACAGTGCTGGCGCTGACCGGCTCAGGTTGAAGTGCGGCCACCTTGTGGATAAGATGCGGGATGTCGATGATGCATCTTCGTCCGCCGCAAGGCAGCCGAACCGATGTTTTCATCCAAGGGCCTCGTGGCTACCGCAAGTAGCAACGAGGCTCAAACCTTTTTCAGGGGCGGGCTCTTTCTTAAACGCTGCAGGCAAGTCGCGAGTTCCCGCAAGTGGCAGATGACCTCGGCTTGAGGGTCGCAGTGGCCCGGCCAGGAGGCAATGCAGCCTGAAAGGCTGCACTTCAATAGCCGTGGGCATTGCCCATAGATTGAAGGCAAATTGATTTCATCGACCCCGAAAGGGTCGGATTGTTCATAAACAAACGGGTGATGGAAACGTAAAACTTACGGGGCGCGGCGCCAACGGAAACTCCACAATCCCCGCGCCGCGAGTATGAAGGAGCTTGCCGAGATTACGGCGAGCGTGAAGTTTTGCCAGACCCAGAAGAAGGCTCCGCGCGAATTAGCGATCCGGCTGCTGACAAGTCCATTTGCTCCCGACATATGCAGGATCGGAACCCCTATCCCAATGATCGCGCCGAGGAGCAGGATGATGTAGCCCGATCGTCGCCCGGCGAGCGCCACCGCCGCGTACGTCCACCCAGCGAGGATAAAGATCGGAATGACCATGTTGAGCCTCCCGGGCTCCATCCCGCGCGTGATTTCATCCGACAAGTGAAACGTCAGAAACAGGATCGTGAGCAGCGACGTGACTGTTAACATAACGTTGGGTTTCATTTGATGTGTCCTTTTCAGATTTGTATTTGCCTTTCACCAGGACAGTGATCGGCCGGCAGCAATTGATTGCACGTGCACACCATCGATCTACGAATCGCATGGTCTGAGGTTTCGAAAATGAAGGAATCAGGCGCCCGCAGGCGATTCAAATTAGAGCGCCAGGCGCGCGATCTAATAGCCTGGGCCAACGGCCGAGGAACACGGCAATACTCTTTGATCGAGCCGCAACCAGCGAAATCAGCCGATGGACTGACGTATCTATTCACGATTTACGGCTCTTCGCAACTCTACCGCTGCAACTCTTCAAATCGCAAATCAAAAAAAGCCCCCGACAAAATAAATCTGCCGGAGGCTTGGTGAGAAGAAACTAACTTGTAAATTAGTAACTCGAGCCGACGTATCGCTGCGTGCGATTTTCGCGCGGCTTGGCTTCGTTAACCTTCAGCGCTCGCCCGCCGAACTCGGTGCCGTTGAATTTTTCGACGGCCGCCGCGCCTTCTTCCTTGGTCTGCATCTCGATGAAGCCGAAGCCCCGTGAGCGACCCGTTTCGCGATCTTCAATCAACGAGACGCTTTCGACGGTGCCCGCTTCCGCGAACAGTGTTTTCAGATCGTCGCCCGTTGTTTCAAACGCGAGATTACCAACATAAAGTTTCATAGACATTTTTTCTTTTCCTTTTCCCCTTGTGGGGCCAACAGAAGCTTCCAAAGCCTCCCAATGATCCAAGGTTTCGTGATCCAACAGAGAGAAGCCTTGGCATTCTACCTGGGGTTGAGCTGTGAAAAATTCAGTTGGACTGGAAAACTGACCAGAGAAGCTGAGAGCAGAGTGGCTCGGACTTTGTTCTGCTACGACGGTACGCTAGTGGGCGCTATATGTCAACGGCGAGATATGTTGGGCGGAGATGGTCTGCGTTCGGAGTGCTGCGCGGCAGATGACAAGATCTCACCCACACATTAGAGATCAGAGAACCTCTGCGAGCGCGTTCGAGCAGTCCGGCCCGTATCGGTCAGATCTTCGATGCGCCATTGATCGGGTTCGCCGTTCCAGCGCAGGCGCCCATCCGCAGTGGATTCGTGTGCATGAGGCCCAAAGAGATCCCAGTCCTCCTGGGTGTAGAAAACATAACCGCTGCGGAAGACTGCATGTACGACAAACTCTCTGCCGTCGGCCAGAGCATAGATCCCGCGCTCTCTTAATTTCTGCATCACTTCCGGTTTTCCTGGAGCAAAAGGCTTGCCCCCAAAGTAGATGATCGGAACTGGTGAATCGCGGAAAGAGGGCGTCTGCGCCCCCTTCACCGTCTGCAAGCGCTTATGCTGCATGAGCAGCCGCGATCTTGTGGAATGTCGAATTGGAAACATTAGCGGTCCCAACCGTCGGCGTTCCGTTAACAACTGGCTCGAGGGACTTCATTACCTCGGCGTAGCCGGTGCGGCTGTAGTTCTCTGCATCCGCCTTCGTCTCCCAGAAGCTGTTACCAACGGCTTCCGTTAGATCCGGCGAGATAAAAGTGACTTCATCCAGAAATCCCTTCTGCTTGCGCAGCATGGGAATTACTTCCTTCTCAATCAGGCGCGTAAATTCCGGCGCGGTTTTCGGTTTGAGTTGCATGACTACATGACGTGTAAACATAATTGTGCTCCTTTGGTGTTGAGCTATTTTGTCAGATGATCTGGAGGATTCCAGAGGAGCCTGAGAAGGAGTGAGCTGGACTCGATTCCCAACGACACTACGCTAATAAAGATGATATGTCAAACGCAGAACACATTTTCGTACATGCAACATAACGGTGCCTGCGATGTAGAGAACGATTCACTTCGCGGCACTTGGCTTTACTTGGAGCGAAGCTGCAACGATCAAACAGACGGCGATCAAGGCTGAAAAAACAAGCGGCAGGAAAAAGAAGTATCTGAAGCTCAAAAACGTCAGCGCCACAAAGCAAACGGCGAGCGCCCAGCGAATGCCGCGCAGTCGTGCCAGCGTCTCTGCCGGAAGGCTGCCGAGTTGCCACGATACGACCGCCGCGAATAACAGAAACACTGTGACGAAGAGTCCAAACCCCACAAAGAATTCCCAATAGCTGCGAGTAAATCCCTGGATGTTGAAATGAGTCGACTTCATTGATGCGAGCAGCGAGTCAACTCCCCAACTCGGATCGTGCTGCAAAAAACCGATCGTATGTCCGATGTCGAACAGCAATATGACCACCGCGGCAATTCGATAGAGTGTCGACGCTTTCAAGCTCACCTCGCGAGATACTTAAATGATTAGCGAGGCGGGCTTATATCATCGATCCAGCAACAGGACAATATCGATTGAAATGATGTTGTGGCAGTAGCGCGACCGCTCGGAGCGCGTGATCATTTTGGAATGCGGTGGCTCGATACCGGCTTGGATTGGTTCCCTCTCCCGCTGGGAGAGGGTTGGGGTGAGGGTGCGTAGCTTAGCGCGCACTAAGCCCTCACACTTGGATTCCCTCTCGCAGCGGGAGAGGGAAAATTCGTATTCATCCGCGTTAGCGGACGTTTGAAAGTAGCCCAGGTTCAAGCTTGGGAACGCGTTCCTTGCCGGCGAGAGTTACAGAACCGCGAACGATAGTGAGCGGGACGAAGAGGCCCCGAGCGCCCATTACGATCGATCGACTACCCGCAAGATGAATCATTATCCGGCTCCCTACCGGTCGCGGTTCTGTAACCCGCGGTCCGCGCCAGCGGACGATTGAAAGTAGCCCAGGCTTTCAAGCTTGGGAACGCGTGACCCAAAAACAAAAAGAGCCGGCTTTAGCCGGCGACAGATTTCTATCCCGACGAGTCGGGATTTCACGGACTCGTTATTCAATTGTCGTCTTGATCCCACCCGAGAACTGCTAGGGAATTGTCGTCTGTCCGCAAGCCGCCAACTCAGAGAAACCGAGCTTCTACTGTGAGGTCCAAAAATTTGCTAAGGACAATTTCTCCAACGGGTTTATACTAGGCACAACTCGCGATTTCTTGCTGTACCGGCCCAACCTCGGGAGAAAACATGAAGAAGTTTTATGACCCTCGATCCGTCCTGTATCTGCTTTGCCATCTGGTCGTCTTGGTGATCGGTGTGGCGCTTTGTGCGTTCGGTAAACCGATCTCCGTCGCAATTGGCACTTCGCTGATTGCTGCCGGCATCGTCGGCTGGGTTGTATTCACGTACGTTTTCGCATCTAACAGGATCTCCGAAAGCCTTCAGATTGTTTCGGATTTCGGCATCGTCAAGGCTTTCGAAGGACGTCAGGTAACCATCCGTCCCGAATACGATCGGCTGCTCAATAATGCGTCATCCCATATAGACGTATTGGGATTTGGGCTGAACGCGCTGAGACAGGATTATCTTCCCCAGTTTGCTCTTTGGAAGCAAAAAGCAAACGTTCGCGTATTAATTATCGATCCGGAGTTTCCTAACGCTGATTTGGCCTACGCACTTCAACGGGACTTCGAAGAAGGGGATCCTCATGGCACTATCTCCCAACAGGTCAAACAATTCGCCACCGACACACGTGAAATAAGGAATAGCGCAGGCGATCATACCTTTGAAGTGCGCCTATATAAGTGCCTTCCGTCCGTGAATATCTTCCGCGTCGACAACAAGATGTTTTGGGGACCGTATTTGATTAAACAGCCGAGTCGTAACTCTCCGACTTTTCTTCTTCGACAAGCGATTCTTTTTGATCGGCTGCTAGAGCACTTCGAAAGAATCTGGAAAGACGACTCGTTGTCACGTCCGATTCCAAATAATTGGTGAACTCCATGCTCCTCAGATGCTTCCCACGCCTTCATCTCGGCTTAATGGATATGGGTAATGTAACCTCGCGTACCTATGGCGGAGCAGGTTTCGCATTGTCTTCCCCTGCAACAGAAATCATTGCGGAACGCTCCAGCGGTCGAACAGAAATCGCAGGGCTCGAAATGCTTGATGCTGACGCCCAGGCGGGCTTGCGAGCGTGCGTCAATCGGTGGGCACAGTTAAATAAGTCCGCGCATGTTCACATAAAGATTCACCGGTTGCCAATTCAACACATAGGGCTCGGAACGAAAACATCGCTGCTAATGGGAACACTTGCGGCAGCGACGCTTGCAGCCGGTAAAGAGATTTCACAGTCAGCAATTCAAACGCTCTCAGGTAGAGGAGGTGCGTCAGGAGTTGGTGTCAACACCTTCTTTCACGGAGGCTTTGTTGCGGATGCTGGTCATCCCGCGCGAAAAGACTTGAGCTTTGCACCTTCGAGCCGTCGAATATCGCATGCCGTTCCTCCAATTCTCTCGCGTGTGCCTATTCCAGAGCGTTGGCAGGTTTATTTATTCCTACCGAGCGGAAGAAGATTCTCAGGAAATGCCGAGCAAGAATTCTTTACAAAAAACACACCGATACGTCGCTCGGAAGTTCTGGATTCAATTGCTCTCCTTTATCATGGGGTGGTTCCTGCGGTATTGACAGCGGACTTGTCCCTGTTAAAGGAGTCACTCGCGAATTTGCATAAAGTAGGTTTCAAGAAACGAGAGCTAGCGGCCCAATCCGAAGATGTCAAGGCTATAATTGCTTATTTGGATTCGATTAGAGATTGTGCGGTTGGATTGAGCAGTATGGGGCCACTGATCTACGCCATCAGCGAAAGGACAATTAGCGCGGAGGTCGAAGATATTAAGAAAACGTTCAACGTCGACCTCCTGGCGACGTGCAGTGGGCGCAACAGAGGTTTCGAGGTTCAGCGTTAATGTCAAACACATCTCGTGCGGATTTTAAGGAAATATTCCTTTCAGAAGATCGACGTATCGACATTTACTTCTACACGTCTAGTCTCACTAAGTTCTTGCACGCACACACCGTTTTTCAGCGATTCGGATTGCCGCTGAACCATTTCAAAAGCAAGAGTGACCCCTATTCAGAGGACTACTCTGGAAGTCGAGAGCATCTACTTACTAAAGCAATCGACGAAATCAAAAACACTGTAGGTGCTGGGTCGCTGTTCTTTGTCGAGGACACATCAGTCAAAATTGATGCGCTTAGTACCGATTCACATGAGTTTCCTGGGCTTGCAGTTAAAGAGTGGTTTGCTGAAACCAGCTTCACAGAATTAGACAAAAAGCTACGAGTCCTCAACAGAGGACGGAGAGCGACAATACGTTCATCGATTGCTCTCCATGTACCTAAGCTAAAGAGGCCCATCTTCTTTGAGGCGGACGTTTCCGGCGCCGTTTCAGACGTCGCTCCGCGGTTTAGCGAAAACGTGCAATATCCGTGGTTGACTCCGTATTCTTTCAATGGATGGTTCATTCCGGACGATAGCACTAAGACATTAGGGGAAATGACGTTTGAGGAGTCTTGGTCATTCGACTTCAGAACCCGCGCATTAGTGAAACTTGCAAATCGACTTGAACAATATCAAGCGATTCTGAATCTTCCCGCGCACGCATATACTCGGTTCCTGGCACCGCAAAAGCCACCTCAGGCATCGCTTTTCCCTACTGTTGATCCACCCGTCTACATCATAGTCGGCTACACCTGTGCAGGTAAGACGACATTTGGAGAATACGCATCGAGAACCAAGATTAAATGGTTTGAAGCAAGCACGATTCTAAGGACGCTCGAGTCTTCTTCAGATGATGGGCTATCCGCGTTCGAATTCGCTCAGAATATCCTTAGGTCAAACGGTCCTGAAGCCGTTGCGATTAAGATCCTTGATTTGTACTCCCGCGAAAGAGATTTAGGTTTGGTCATCTCCGGATTCAGGACCATTGAGGAGGTTGAGTTAATTCGGCAGCATTATCCGAATTGCAAATTAATTTGGGTTGAAGCTAGTGAGAAGATTCGTTTCGCACGTTACCTCGAACGGGCTCGCGACAAGAGCGCTGCGACAATGGATGACTTTCGAAACTTAGACGCGCAACAATCAAGCTTTGGCCTGTTAAGGGTGGCGGCAGACTTCGCTGATATCCGATTGATAAACGAAGACAGCCTCGACGCATATCACAAACAAATCGAGGCCGTGCTCTCCGGCCGCAAACTCAGAGGCTTCGCAGGAATCACGCTCGACACGAAACCGCGACACCCAGCCTCTCATAACCAACTTTATGAATGCCTAGCGGTGCTTAACGATGCACCTCGCCCACTGACGTGCGAAGAGATCCAAGCGCGATCAAAAGCTCGTGGTCACGAAATAAGACAAAACAATGCAAATAAAGTGTTGAGACGCGCATTAGGGCTAGTCAAGAGGTGGGAAATGCCGGGTTCGAATCTGCGGTATGAAATACTAAATCCTGGTCGTGCTTATTTGAGGCTGATGGAGAAAAGTGGCCTCATATCTCATTCACCAAAAAAGAAACAAATAAACTCAACGCAGAAGAAACGGTCGAAAGCGGCTTAGACTGCTCAGTCACTTACACTTGCTATACCCACAGTCCCTACAAAAATCGCACCCGCTCGCGTGCTCTAATTGACCGTGACATTCGGGGCAGGTGCTGATCATCGTGGACATGACCCGAACGCCGGAGTCTGGAGACTGGAGGCTGGAGGCTGGCGCGACCGTAGGTTGCGACTGCTTCAACGCGCGCGCGGAGTCGGGATGGCCTTTCAAGCGGCGGTTGGTGATCATCAGGCATTCGGCGACGGCTTGTTCCGGTGAAGTCAGCAGACGTTCGTTGAACCAGACGGCGTGCGTGCCGGTCACCTTGTTCAAGCTGTAAGAAACTTCCGCCGCGTCGAATCCGCCGCGCAGCATCTTCGACGCCAGCATGCCCACGCCGCCGCTGATCGGACCAGTGGCAAAGACTTCCTGAATCATTTCGCTATCGTGATTGACGGTGACGTAGAGGTTCTGGCCGTCGAACGGAATGCGCCAGGTCGCGCCCTGCAATTCGCGCGGACGCTCGAGCCGAATCGCACCCTGTCTGCGCGCGGCGGCTTCTGCTTCAGCCAAGCGACGCGCCGCCGCTTCATTCTCAGATTCAGTGCGACCCTCTGGAACGACGGAATCAGAGGCTGGAGACTGGAGGCTCGAGGCTGGGGTCGAATCGATAATCGTCGTGGTGGTAACCACGGTTGGAGTCTCGCTCTTTGTTTCAGTTTTCATGGAAGTAAGCACCTGATTCTCGCGCGAGCCGTCGCGGTAGTAGCTCACCGCCTTGCAACCAAGCTGGCGCGCCAAACGATAGAGATGATCGACTGACTCAATGGTGTCATTCACTGCCCCATTGCAGGTCTTCGAAACGCTGTTATCGACATTCCGTTGCGCGGCGGCGAGCACGTGCACGTGCTGCTCGGCGCTGATCGACATCGCGGAAATGAAATAACCGGGAAGTTCGTGCTCGTGCTCAACCACATAGCTTGCGGCCGCATCGATCGAATCCTGATCGGTTTGATCCACATCGAGGCCGAGCGCCTGCGCGGCGAGGGTGTGAACGTACGTGCGCGTGCCGAGAGTATCCTTTCGCACGTACGCCCACGAGAAGTTGGGTTCAACACCCGACGACGTTTCTGCAACCAGGGAAATCGTGCCCGTGGGGGCTATCGTCGTGACTTCATAGTTACGCGGGGTGAGCGGAACTTCACGTGAGATACCGATCTGGTTGTAGAGAAAGTCGGCGTAAGAATCGCGATTCGCTTCGAGTTCAGGAAAGACGCCGCGTTCGGCGCCCAGACGCAAAGATTCATTCCAGGCTTCGCGGCGAATGAATCCCATCACTTCATCCATTAAATCAATGGACGCCGGCGAGCCATAAGAAATCTTCAGATTCAGACAGAGATCGGCAAAGCCCATGATGCCTAAGCCCACCGGACGCGTGCGCTTCACTACGTCGTTTATTTCCGGCAGCGGCCAGGCGCAAGTGTCGATCACGTTGTCGAGAAAACGCGTCGTCCAGTGCGTGACTTCGGCGAGCCGGTCCCAATCAACGCGGTTTTCGCGGTTGTAGAACTTGTTGACATCGATCGAGCCGAGGTTGCAAGAGTTCGCAAAGTGCAGGAACTGCTCGCCGCAAGGATTGCTCGCCATGATCGGTCCCATCGAATTCATCATGTGATTGTGGCGATTGACTTCGTCGATGAAAGCGATGCCGGGTTCCGCATACTTGTGGGCGCTGGCGATGATCCTATTCCAGATGTCCGGCGCATAAACAAATCCCGGCGCAGGCGGCTCTTCAATCAAGGCGTCAGACAGATCGGCAGTTTCGAAGGCTTCTTTATCGCGGAACGTGACGGTCGAGCCATCAGGCCGGCGATAGACGACATAGTTGCGGCCCGTGACTGGATCGAAGACCGGTTCGTTCCAACCTTCGGCTTTGAATTCGAGTTGATACCACTCGCTCTTATCGACCGCCTCAAGAAACTTGTCGGTGACGTTCACCGAGATGTTGAAGTTGGTGAGCGAGTGCTGATCGTTCTTCGCGTGAATGAAGCGCAGCACGTCCGGATGCGTGACGCGCATCATGCCCATGTTCGCGCCGCGGCGCACGCCGCCCTGCTTCACCGTGTCGGTCGTGGTGTTGAAAATGTTCATGAACGACACGGGACCGCTGGCGACGCCGTGAGTAGTGCTGACCATTGAGCCATTGGGTCGAAGCTTTTCAAAAGTAAAGCCGGTCCCGCCACCAGTCTGATGAATGATCGCGGCGTCAGTCGCCGTCTTCATGATGCCGGCGATCGAATCCGGCACGTCGAGCACGAAACACGCGGCGAGCTGGCCGTTCGGTTTGCCGGCGTTCACCAGGCAAGGCGTGTTCGGCACGAACTCGCGCGCGTTCATGATGTCGCTCATGGCGTTGTAGAAGAGATCGCGCTGCGCGGGATCAGTTTCGGCGACAGAAACGTGCGCGACGACGCGCGCCACGATGTCGCTCCACTCTTCGATTGAATTTCCCTTCGCGTCTTTCAGCGAGTAACGCTTGGCAACTACCTTGCGCGCGTTCAAACCCAGAGGATTGATCGCCCGTCGAACGGAAAAGTCGGCTTGGAGGATTTCGTTTTCAGACAGTTTGGTCATCTTCGCGCCACTCGCTGATTTCATCTCTAATTTTACCTTTCTCGCGCGGGGAACCGCACGCGAGCGCTAGTACGAGGAATAAAACGCCATCGACGATTCATGATCGCCGTCGCCAAAAAGATTCGATTTTACGCAGGTACTACGGTCGGTTTTGCGAAGTTAATACTACCCCTGCGGAGTCGGGTTTGGAGCCCTTCTGCCGCCGCCGCCAGCCGTCACAACCAAAGCAGGACGCACTATACGCCTGAGTTAACATGAAGTCAATATATTGTGGTGACTTTTTTTTTCAACACGATAGGGTGGGTTTTCTGAAGGATTACTTGAGGTTAAGTGGCTGGAAGTCATTGCCTTAGAATGGCCTAACCGCGCCGCCAAACTACGATTCAGTGAACATGAGGTGAACGAATTGCGAGCGACCCCGCAGGCTCCGTTAGGAAGCGAATGTTTCTAGCCATGATTGCCGGTTGATAACACAAATTCGGAGACGTGACATGGTCGCGTTTCGAATTGTGCATACGCTGTTGTCGGGTTCTATAAACATTTCGCGCCTGACGGCGCGCAGGGAACCAATTCTCTAAGACCGTTGTGAGTGCCATCCCTCACGGTCGGGCTTCTGACCCGCTATTTCGAAGTTGAGCCGCTTGCCAGAAGCAGCTCCAATTCACGATGTTGATTGTCCAGCAGGCCGTAAGTATCGGCTGTCTCTTCCAGCATCTGCCTGGTCATCGCGATTGAATCGCTCAGCTCTTCGAAGTGCAAAGCAGAAACGCGCTCGGGAGTCGGCAGCGTTACCACCTGATCATTAACCAAGCCGAAGAAGTTTTCGATCGATTGCAACTGTCCCTCAACCAGGCGCACCGATCGTTCGAGATCGTTAAAGGCCGCCACGCGGCGTCTTAAGATTTCGGCGTTAGCCTGTTGAATGCGCTTCTGACGATCGTCGGTCGCGTTTTGCACAGCGTGCTCGGCCTGCTTAAGTTGGTTTTGCACCGCCTGGCGATTAATCGATCGCAGGTGATGTTTGCGACGGCGATAGACGTCGAGGAGATCGACGAAGTCCTCCCAACGCTGATCGAGACTTTGCAGGTTTGCGGGAATTTCTTTGCTGTTGGTGAACTTGCGGTAGTTCGAGTAGATCTGATTTTTCATCCAGCGCAGGTACTCCACGGCTTCGCGTTCGCGCGGATCGAAAGCTTTAATAATCTGTTCGCGCTGGACCTCTTTGAGCTTGTATTGGCGCTGCCTTTCGCGACGCTCAATGTACCGCCGATAGAAAGGGCTTGCCGGCAACGTCACCAGATACAATCCTTCCGCGCCGAGCCCCAGCAGCAGCGGCGTCACATCCCAAAAGAAGGCCGCGGCCACGGCAAACCCAGCCATGCCCCAGAAATTCAGAGGCTCTTTGAAAGCCTCTTTCACATATCGAAAATCGATCTTCGACAAGTCCATCGATAGTACGAAAAATTGTTGGCACTAGTTCGGCATTAGCCCGCCCGCCAACGCAGGCGGTTCTGACATTCCCCCGCCCCTACGATTGCGGTGTCGTTTCACCTTGCGCCGGCAAGGCCTGGGGCGTCCCGCTCGCGGACGATCCTTCCGGTAACAGACCCATTTCGCGCTTATACGCGAGCAGCTTGTCCTGCAACTGCATGTCAATCGCTTCCTTTTCGATCTCCTGCATTTGAGAATCGACCGAAGCCGTGCCTAGTTGCATGCGCGCCTCGGCCGCTGCAGCGCGCCGATCGATTTTGTCGCGCATTTCGTCAAACGTTTGCGCGTCATCACCAATCTGGAACGACGCCATCGTCTGCGCCAACTGCTCTTGAAGTTTTGCCTGCTTCGATTGGTTGATGAGCTGCATCGCCTCAGCCGTGCGCCGCTGCATCTGCAACATGTAATTGTCGCGGGCCTTCAACGCCTGCTTCGAGGCCAGGGATGCATGCTCAAGTTGCTGGCCTGTCTTCGACAAGTCGAGCTGCGCTTGGGACAGTTGGCCGATGTACGCGGTTGCGATGTCGTCGCGATTCATCTTGATCGACGCTTTGATCTTCGAATCGAGATCTACGACTTGCTGCTCAAGCCGCTCTCTATTTTTCGCAAGCAACTTTTCCGTCGCCATTACCTGCGCCACCGAGTTATTCAGGTCGGGAATCCGGTCGCGCATGTCGCGGATGGTCTGCTGGAGAATGAGTTCCGGATCCTCAGTCTTCTCGATCACGCCGCCGAAAAGCGAGCGCATCGAACGTTTTAGTCGCGTCCACAGTCCCATTTCTTCATCCTCCAGAGGGTCGATTTTTGAAATCGATTGGCTTCAGCAGCGGTCAAGAAGCGCCTTCGAATACTACGTCGGCGAAGCGCAAACTGTTGCAGTTCGGCCAATTTCGCGGTGAGTATAACAAACAGAAGGCAGAAGGCCGAAAGCAGTCAGCAGGCGGACGGCGGGAGAAAAAAACCGAATTAACCGGCGGCTGCGTTGGGAACAAATGTTCGGCCGATGTCGCGGCGATATTGCATCCCTTCCCAATGAATATCGGCGGTTGCGTCATAGCATCGCGTCAGAGCAGCTTCAAGGGTTTCGCCCGTCGCCGTCACGCCAAGAACTCGGCCGCCGCTGGTCAGCAATTCGCCGCTTGGGCCGCGCTTTGTCGCCGCATGAAAAACCACGACGTCGTCGCGCTGAGCCGCCTGGTTAAGGCCATCGATTTGCGCGCCAGTCTCAGGTTTCGCGGGATAACCACGGGCCGCGAGCACCACACACGCTGATGATTCGTTAGACCATTGCACATCGACTTCGCCTAAACGCCGATCGACGATTGCTTCAAAGATGTCTGTTAGATCACTTTGCAGGCGAACAAGAATCGCTTGCGTTTCCGGATCTCCGAAGCGGACGTTGTACTCCAGAACTTTGGGACCTTCCGCGGTGAGCATCATTCCGATAAAGAGGATGCCGCGAAACGGGATTCCCTCTGCGCGCGCTCCTCGCAGCGTGGGTTCTACGATCTCAGCAACGACGGTTTTCAACGTCTTATCATCAAGCACGCTTCCATCGGTAATCGAGCCCATGCCGCCCGTGTTGGGACCGGTGTCGCCTTCGCCGATGCGTTTGTGATCGCGCGCAGGCGGCATCAAGCGAAAGTCCTGGCCATCTGAAAAAAGAAGGACTGAAGCTTCGCGACCGAACAATGCTTCTTCAATGATGATGGTCTGCGCGGCTGAACCCAACGCCGCAATCGATCTTACGGCGTCTTCTGCTTCGGCACGCGAATCCGCGACAACGACGCCTTTGCCGGCCGCCAGGCCATCAGCCTTCACGACTACTAATGAGCTCTCGTTGCCGAACTCACCACTTCTCAGACACTCGAGCGCCTCGTCGACGGACGACGCAACACGATAACGCGCGGTCGGAATTTGATGACGTTGCATGAAATCTTTCGCGAAAGCTTTGCTCGTTTCCAGCCGCGCAGCGTTTTTCGTTGGCCCGGCAATGCGCAGACCGCGTCGCTCAAACTCATCGACGAGACCCTCGGCAAGCGCTGCTTCCGGCCCAACCATCGTCAAATCCAGTCGCTGTTGCTGCGCAAAGTCTGCCAGCGCCATAACATCTGTTGCCGAGATGGGAATGCACTTGGCAATTTCTGCTATTCCCGCGTTCCCCGGCGCGCAGTACAACTCCAGCCGACGCTGTGAAGTTTGTTTCAGCGCCCAAACCAGCGCGTGCTCGCGCCCTCCCGCTCCAATCACCAGGACTCTCATGTTTGTGCGATATCGTAACAAAAATCCAGCGATGTTTTGCCGGAAAAAGTCTTGACAGCATTGCGGCTTAGTTATAAGTTGCACGGCGCTGTGGCCGTCGCTTTTGGGTGCTCGCCGCATTACCGCAGCTAATCAGCAATTAACCCGATCTTCTCGGCCTCCTCGTCAGCCTCCATAGAGCAGTAAAACTGTATCCGGCGTCTCAGTCGGATTCGGCACTAACCTGGGGAGGTTACGCAAGATGTCAGAGATCGAAGTCCTCACGACCGAGTTAACCCCGTCGTCCGAGTTTAATGATCAGCGAATCCTTTGCGTTGACTGCGGCGAAAAATTCATATGGACCGCCGGTGAACAGGTTTTCTTTCATGATAAGGGTTTGAAGAATCCGCCGAAGCGTTGCAAGTCCTGTAAGCAAGCTAAGAACGAACGGTTGGCGGCGATCTCTGCATCGCACGCGGCCGGGGCTCGACAAAGAATCGAAGTGACCGTTGTATGCGCACAGTGCGGACAACAGACAACGGTGCCGTTTTATCCTTCACAAGGTCGACCCGTCTATTGCCGTTCGTGTTTTCTCGCTGGACGGGCGATGGGCGCACGCGCCTGAGAGAGCGGACTAATGTTCCAGGTGATAAGGAACGTTGGTTACTACAATTCCCTTCTTAAATAAGAGCGCACCCTTCAAAAACAGAGTGTTCTGGTTGTGCAGAATATTCTGCCACCACTTCGCAGGAACAAATTCCGGCAGCACGATCGTGACCACGACGCCTTGTCTCGTGCGTTTGACCCGATCAACGTAATTCAAAAGAGGTCGTGCCAACGAGCGATAAGGAGACGCGACCACGACCAGGTTTACACCCGAGCCCCACTGCTGCCATTTGTGACGCAGTTTCTGCGCGGCTTCATCATCGAGATTTACGTAGACGGCAGTCACGTGATGAGGAGCAATCGACTTTGCATACTCGAGCGCTTCGACAACGCCACGATGAATACCTGAGATGGGCACAATCACCTCGTGATGAATCGGACGCAGTTGTCCGAGACCTTCGGTTGAAAGTTGCCGTGCGACTTCGATGTAGTGGCGATGAATCTTGAGAAACAGCAACACGAGCAAAGGAATCAGAACCACCACGACCCACGCGCCATGGATAAATTTCGTGGCGATGAAGACAAATAAAACAAGGCCCGTGGTCGTCGCGCCAATCGCGTTGATCACGAGTGATTTCTTCCAGTGAGATTTCTTTTCCAGCGATTGAACTTCGGCAAGAGTCTTTGGTGCTTCAACTGATTGTGTCAGGCGAAAGCCTTCGAGTTTTCCGGTTAAGCGCAGCTCTGCGGATTGCTTTTTATCCATTTGTGTCGACTGCGTGGGCGTGCCGGCTATCGCTGTCGCCCGCATTGCTTTCAGGTGTTGGCCCTCACGCCACCAGTGAATGATCATGCCGGCCTGCGAGAGTGTAAACGAGAGGAAGACGCCAACTGCGTAGAGCGGAATCAACCGGCTGGTGTCTCCGCGGAATGCCCACACGAGAACGCCCGAGAAGGCGGCGAGCAAAATAATTCCGTTTGAAAAAACCAGACGATCTCCCAGGCTCGCCAACTGCCGTGGCAAGTAGCGATCGCGTGCCAGCAAAGATGCCAGACGAGGGAAACCGGCAAACGATGTGTTCGCGGCCAGAATCAAGATTGCGGCAGTAGTTGCCTGTACGACGTAATAGAACCAGCCGACAGGTCCGATGAAAACAATGCGGGCGATCTGCGAGATAACGGTCTCGTGTTCGTGCGGATGGATGTGGAACAAATATCCAAGGACGCTCGCGCCAACGAACATGACAATCAACAGCAGCGCCATATATCCCAAAGTGGTTGAAGCATTCTTCGCCTCGGGCTGCTTGAATGCGGTCACGCCGTTTGAGATCGCTTCGATTCCCGTCAATGCCGCACAGCCGTTGGCAAAGGCTCCCAGAATCAAAAGCAGGTGCAGTGGTTGCGGTCCGTAGCCTTCGGCAATCTTCAAGTCGGCGTCGTTCTGCGGCGCTGCCAAATCGGGATGCAGGAAGAAACGCAACAAGCCATAACCGATCAGAATGAGGAAACTGAAGATGAATGCATAACTGGGGGCTGCGAACATGGCGCCTGCTTCGCGCACCCCGCGCAGATTAGCCACGGTAATGAAGGCGATAAAAAACAGACACAGCAGAATCCGATGCTCATGCAAGCCCGTGAACCTGGTGTCAAAGGTGGCCGACGTGATTGCTTCGACGCCGGCCGCGACAGACACGGAAACAGTCAGCACGTAATCGACTAAGAGCGACGCGCCCGCGATCAATCCTGCGATCGTGCCAAGATTCTCTTTGGCAACGATGAATGCGCCGCCGCCGGACGGATACGCGTGAATTGTTTGGCGGTAACTGACGGTGACAATGACCAGGAGTAAGCTAATCGCGATTGAGATCGGCACAACCCTACCAAACGCGAAACTCTGGCCGGCCATATAAGCTGCGGCCAGGACCAACAGAATCTGTTCAGTTGCGTATGCTGTTGAGGAGAGAGCGTCCGACGCAAAGATCGCGAGCGCTACTTTCTTGGTAAGTCGTTCGTGTGCTAAGCGGGCTGTTCGAATCGGGCTGCCGACCAGCAGGCGCTTTAATGAGGCCATTCGTCGTTAACCGAAACGAGCGACAGCCAACTGGAGAGCGCAAAAATGCCACAGCATGCAACTTCTTTTCAGAAAGCGCCGACTGTGGCGGTGGCTCACCCAGTGGTGGCTCGCTGTTTCATTGTCCTTGAGATAACGTGGCCATTCGGCTTAATTATCCGTGCGTATGTTATGCCTCTTGCTATTAAAGTCAACCGGAGAAATGCTCATTGATGAACGAAGATTGATGAAAGGTGGCCAAAAATAAAAGCGGGCGGGGCCCTCCCACAAGCCCCACCCTAAGGCCACGTGTCCTCACCCCACGCGACCACTTCGCCCACCGGGGAGGCGGGCGCAGACGAGATTATGCACAAGTCAACTACGGGATGCAACCGAAAGCACAAAATTTTTACAAAAAATATGTTTGTGGATCACTTCAATGTCGCTGATGTTAATTAGAGCGTGGTGACAACACTGATTCGACCGCGTGCAACAACACAAATACGATGTCGTCACCACCGGCAGAGTCGTGAACCTTTAATGCAACATAGTCGTTCGTGACGTCACTCACGATGCCTTCGTAAACTCCGCCAGAAATAGTTTTAATGTCGACAGCCTTGCCTCTATACCTGATCAGCAGGTTCTCAACGTGTTGGTAGCTCATGTCGAATCTCCAGTTTGATTTCGAGGACTCTCATTTCCAGGTCACGAAAAAATACCGGTAGCTGTCCGGGTCTTGCAAGCTCACGAACCGGCCGCCCCACCCCTCGTCCCGTGGTTCCGCCACGCTGACGTGTCGCGATCGCAAGCGCTGATAGAATTCATCAACATTAGTCACACCCAGCACGAAATGCACGCCACGTCCGCGTTTCAGCATGGTCTCGAGTTGTTGCACGAGACTAATTCGCAGCGACCCGGACCTGACCGAAGCAATCGGCGGATCAGCCTCAGCCGTGTGCGATTCGATTTCGAATCCCAACACGTCGCGATAGAACGCCACTGACTCTTCGAGATTGTTGACTTCAAGAAACAGCAGATCGAGCCCGGTGATCATATTTCTAAATTGAAACCATGACGAGATAAAGCCCGACGCCTCCACCGATGACCACTAACCAAAATGCGATCTCCTGAATCGCCGTGAAGCGACGCACCGGGTGTGTTATGGGCAACAATCTGCGCGCGTTCTGCATTGCGGCATGCAACAACATAATTCCAAACACGACCACGCCAAACGCGAGAATCGACATGGGCCAAAGAAACCAAAGTCCATTGAACCTGACAAGCAATAACAACATCAATCCCAATGCGATTGCCAGCAACGCGCTCAACAATTGACCATAGACGCCTACTTCCCTGGCCGCCGGAGTCGAGTGAACTTCGCGCCGAACAGCTTTCGGTTTGCGACGCGCGTTGTCATATGCGCGGCGTGAACTCGCATCATGCAGGACGCTGTAGGCCTCGTTAAGTGCTTTCATGTCATCTTCCGCGCCGCCTCGATCCGGATGCCGTTCGCGCGCCTGACGTTTGTACAGACGCTCGATGTCCCGCGCTGAGGCGTCCTCGCGCGCGCCGAGAATCTGATAATAGTCTCGTTGGGAATTCAAAGTGTCCCGGCATTTTAGAATTCGATTACGCTATTTTCAATAAATTGTAGTCAGGGGTCGTTGCTGCTAACTTTACAGCCATGAACGAGCAGTTCACGCCGGGTGACGATCTGATATTTCAACTTGAAAGCGGCTATGGATTGTTGCGCGTAATCGCGATTGATGAGCGGGAAGGAAAAAAGGTCTGGCACCTGTCGGCGTACGAAGAACTGTTTGGCGATGTTGAGTCAGCAGAACGCGCACTGGCCAGTCCCGAAGCGCTGCACGTTCGCAAGAAACACATGGCCTTGACTGAGCGCGCGTTTGAACGAACGCCTGCGGCACGCATCGGTAATCGGCCGGTCACTGACAGCGAACTGGCAAGTCACGAAGACTGGAGCCGCAGCGGCGGCCACATTTCCGATCGATCCGCGCTGTTAATGCTCGGCCTTAGATAAAAATGAAAAACCACAGGGCATGTTTCGTTGGCCGCTCATTTTGGATCGGCGCTCTTTTGTTGCTCAGCGTAGCGTCTCTATCTGCGCAGCGGGTTGAGCGAACCGTTACCACATGGAAACCGCTTCACTACGACATCGACATAGCGTTCGACGACCAACTCAATGAATTTAAATCGGCACGCGCACAAATCACGGTTGAGGTTTTGGCGCAGCGACTGACCAAGATTGATTTGGATTTCGGAGACATGCCGATCGATTCGGTGACGGTGGGCGGGAAGCCCGCGCAAACGGAACGAACCACGGAAATATTGAATGTCGTCCTGCCGCAGGCGGCAACTCGCGGGCAGAAGCTTGACGTGGCAATTACTTACCACGGCCATCCGAAAGACGGGATGGTCTTCGCAAAAGACCGCGACGGCAAACCTTCGGCAACCGGAGACAACTGGCCGAACCGGGTGCACTATTGGATTCCTTCGCTTGATCATCCTTCCGCAAAAGCGTCTGTGTCGTTCACAGTTTCCGCGCCCCAACGTTACGAAGTGATCGCAAATGGAAAATTCGTGACGCTTACCGGCAACGCCGCCACTTCGCATTGGAAGTTCGATGAAGCGAAAGCGATCCCGCCTTACTGCATGATCATCACGGCCAATCAGGGCGCCATCATAAACTCACCCGACAAGTCAGTAACGAACCTCATGTTCAATGTGCCGCAGCGCGACAGCGATTATGCGCCAAAAGGGTTTTCCCCAGCTGCACCCTCCCTGGCTTTTTTCAATCAAACCATCGCGCCTTATCCATACGAGAAGCTGGCGTTAATCATCGGCGCCACCCGATTCGGAGGCATGGAGAATTCAAGCGCGATCGTTTTCACCAGCAGTCTTTTTGATCCGCGTGGCCGAGAAAAAATGAGCACACGCTTCGGAATTCCTTCGCGAATCGAGCGTGTGGTCGCACATGAAATCGCTCATCAATGGTTCGGCGATTCAGTAACAGAAGCGACGTGGGCGGATTTGTGGTTAAGCGAAGGTTTCGCCACTTACTTCGCCGGTCTTTTCATTCAAAAGTACGACGGCGAAGATGCCTTTCGCGCATACATGGACGACGCCGCGCAGCGTTACTTCACCTATGAAAAGCAGCGAAACGCGCCAATTCATGACACGCAGACCGAAGACCTGATGAAGTTGCTCAACGAGAACAATTACGAAAAAGGCGCGTGGGTTTTGCACATGTTGCGGATGCGTTTGGGAGATGACGCATTCTTCCGTGGGCTGCGCGACTACTACAATGAACACCACGAAGGAAACGCAACTACAGAAGACTTGCGCGCTGCGCTGGAACGAACGTCGAAGACCAATCTCCGCGACTTTTTCGCCCGCTGGATCTACGGTTCAGGCCATCCGATGTACGAGTGGTCGTCGCAAACGGTAGAACAGCGAAACGGCACTAACCTGGTTACAATCGTAATCAAACAAACGCAGACTGGCTTGCCGTTTCTCGATCCGATCCCAGTCACTATCACCAGTGAAGGCAAAACCACGCGAGTGACTCTTCAACCGAAAGGCAAACTCGCCACCGCACAAGTGCGCGTCGGCAAAGTGCCGCTCGATATCAAAATCGATCCCGACGGAACGATTCTGAAGGAACTCGTCAGCGCTCAGATGACTAAGTGAGCAATACCGGCAGCTTTAGAATCGCCCCCTCAATCGTTAAGGCGCAATTCTGAATGTCCCGGTATTGCTCGTAGCGTTATGGAGCTGCACTGTCACCGTACACGGCACAACGGAAACATTGTCAGGCAAACGGAAAGTGATCTGGGCCAGTTCGCTGTCACGAATCACTCTGACATCTTCCGCGGCTATGTCGAGCCCTGGACTGACACAGCCAGTGAGATTGACCGTTACTGCTGAAGAAGTTTCGCCCGGATTCAGGCTGACGTTCGACGCGAAGATCATCACTCGCGTGTTTTGATCCGCGCCGAGATTCAGCCAGTTGGCGATGCTGTGTGGCGGAAACGGGTCGCGCATAAACAGCAGCGCATCCAGCGCGGCCAACTGATTTATGGCAGGTCCGGATGTCTCACCGAATAATAGCGGTGGCAAGCTGGAGGCAACGTCGTTATCGGCGATTGTCAGCGTCGCTGTATTTGGACTACCAATGAAGTTCCCAGCGCTCGGATTCGTCAACGCTAAATTAAGTGACTCGTTGCCCTCGATGAAGAGGTCATCGTTGATCGGTACGCTGAAAGTCTTTACGGTTTCGCCGGCGGCAAATGTCAGCGTGCCAGTCGTTGCGGTGTAATCACTTGGCGATGTCGCCGTGCCATTGCTGGTCGCGTAATCTACCGTGGCGGAGCCAGTTACATTTCCCAGCCGCGTAACCGTGAGCGTGGCGGTGCCCGATCGCTCGCCGACGATGATCGACGAAGAATTGAATTGAAAGCTGCTGGCGCTGCCGGCGTTTCCAAACTGGCCGCGAATTTCGCCGTTCGGAAAATTATTGCTGTGGACATTGATGTACAGCAGACCATTCTTCAAATCCTGAACATCCGTTGATGTCAACGCGATGACCACATCGCTCAGATTGCCGCTCGGAAGCGGGAAAAGAATCGGCGCACTCACGCCGGCCGCAGCGGGCCCGTGAATGTGCGCGCCGTTCTGCGCACTCGAGAGTCCGGCGAAATTCAGTGAGACGCGCGCCGTCTGCTCGTCCGGACTTAGTAACAATGTCGCCGTGCCCGTCGCGGTTGAGTTGTTGGGAGGCGTTTCCTGCGCGCCCGTCAACGTGGCCGTAAAAAGTGTCGGCTGCTTGCCGGAAATCTCGTAAACGGCCCCATTCGTATTCGACACGACAAACACATTTCCATTTGGGCCGGTCTGAATATCAGTCGTGATGCCGAAGTTCTGTCCGATGAGGAGCGGCTCACTCTCAGTGATGTCGAACTTGTCTGTGTTATCGGCGACGCGATCAATAAGCAACGGGTTATCGTTGAAGTCGAAATGCAATCGATCTCCAGACATCTTGAAACGGAACAGAAATCCTCCGTATAGAAACGTGCGCGCGGCCCCGACGAACATGTCGCCTTCGTACTGCGGCCCGAGTCCTCTGCCCTGAATAAAGCCCAGCGGTGCCGCGGGAATTGCGTACTTCCAACTGAATTCCGGGTCGTTGTAATGAGCCCCCGGTAACATGTACAGCCGCGCCAACGCCGCGCTGGGGGTGTCAGCAATATTCGTAGGCGACCAGCGCAATTGCTGGAGGTCTTTCGCGCCGTACGTGGTTTCGATTTGTTTGAATTCGGCAACCCGGCTGCTCGGTCCCATCAGTTGGATCCAGCCGTTGTTTGATCCCGCCGTCACCCGATTCATTTCGTCGAACGCGTCATCCCCATTTTCCTGATCCCAAAGATTTCCAGAGTACGGATCGAACGCCATGCCGAATCCGTTGCGCACTCCGTACGCGAAAATTCTCTGGATGTTGGCGACTACTTCGGGCGGCTGAATGCTCACAATATTGTAGAAAGGATTGTCGGTGGGCGTTGTGCCATCGTCATTCAGGCGCAGAATCACTCCCGTGAGGTGGTTATTGTCGGGCTCGGGACCGCCGAACTGATCATCCGGGACCGTCGGGCCGGGACAAGTGGCCGTTGGTCCACATGGCAGATTTTGCAGTAAGCCACGCCGGCCATTATCGCCCATCAAGATGTAAAGCTTGCCGTCGGGGCCGAACCGCAGCACGCCGCCGTTGTGATTTCCGCGCAACGACTGATTTGCATCGGCCTGATATGCGTGCAGCTTGATCAAATTGCGATCGAAGACCAGACCATAGCCGTTCCAAACGTATCGATCGACTCGATTCGACAACGGTTGAAAGACGTCCGCCAGATTTGTCGAATCCGCTCCGGTACTGCTTTCCGTCCAATAGAGATAAACAAAACCGTTCTGTGCAAAATTGGGGTGTAAAGCAATGCCGAGTAACCCGCGCTCAGATGCACTGTTGACCGGCAAATCAATAACTGCCCCCTGAATGACGCCGTTGATGACGCGCTGAACTTTGCCGGTGTTTTTTTCCAGCACGAAGAAATCGTTATTGCCGATAAAAGCCATGCTAGTCGGCTGCGACAACCCACTTACGACAGTCGTCACAGAAAGATTTGAATCGAACAGCGATGGTCCTGTTGTCGCCGCACCGACAGTTGTTTGAATCGTTGAACTGTTATTCGTGTTGTCGGTGTCGGGCTCAGTCGCACTAACGCTCGCGGTGTTGCTCAGTTGTCCGGGCGATTGCGGAACGACGGTGATATTGACAATCAGACTGCCGCCGTTATTCACCAAACCCGCGTTGCAGGTAACGGTCGTTGCGCCACTACAAGTGCCTTGCGTCGGCACCGCGGAAACGAAATTGACTCCCGCCGGCAAAGTATCGGTGACCGTCACATTATTTGCCGGCGAGGGTCCGTTGTTAATGACGATCAGACGGTACGTGAGACTCGCCAACGCCGTTGCGGGGTTGGGTGATGCGGTCTTCGATATCGTCAAGTTCGCGCTCGCTGAACCGGAAACGATCAGCTGCGCAGACGTGCTGTGTTGCAGATTGCCGCTGGTCGCATCAACGTTGACTACGTAGGTGCCAGGCGCCGTTGCCGCGACCGTGTCCAGTGTCAGCGTTGTCGATTTTGCTGATGAGTCCGCGATCACGATTGAGGTCGGATTGAAACTTGCGGTCGTATCAGTTGAGAAGCCGCTCGCTGCCAGGGTGACCGTGCCGGTGAAACCGCCTTGCGGAGTCGCCGTGACCGTGTAGGTCGTGCTGCCACCGGGACTCACTGTTCGTAAACTCGGGGAAATAGAGAGTGAAAAGTCGGCGAGCGGTGTGGTGTCTGAGATCTTTGCGACAAAAACATCCTGCCCTCCGGCTGCAGAAGGTTGTAGCGCTGAAGCGACTGGAAAGTTATTAGACGACGTGTACCCGGTGACGTATGCGTTATTCGAAGCGTCGACGGCGATTGGATTGGTCCACGTTATTGTCGCCGAATTGCTTTCGTTGGCGGCGCCGCCCAGATAAGTCGAGTAGAGAAATACCGAACCACCGGCGTTGAGCTTCGTCACAAACGCATCAAACCCGCCAGCATTGGCGATTTGGACCGGACTTACGCTCGGGAAATTTGTCGATGAGGTAAAACCGGTCACGTACGCCTCACCCGAAGAGTTAACTGCCACGCCCGTTGCTCGATCTTCTCCGCTGCCGCCGAGATAAGTTGTATAGATCTTAGTTCCCGTCGTGCTCACGCGCGCGACGAACGCGTCGTACGATCCGCCGAAAGAGGGCTGCGCCGGATTCAGCAGCGGCAGATTGTTGCTGGAGGTTTGCCCGGCAATGTAAATGTTCGTTCCGCTGCTATCGAGCGCGATCCCGTAGGCTTTGTCATCAGCGATGCCTCCGAGATAGCTGCAAAACGGAAGCGAGTTTATTCCGGATGAATTCGTGTCGAATTTCGCGACGAAAGCATCGAAACTTCCGCCAAAGCCTGCTTGAAAAGGATTCTCGGTCGGAAAATCGGGGGACGAGCCATAACCTGCGACGTACGCGATGCCATTGCCATCGATTGCCACGTTGCTGCCGCGATCTGTTCCCGATCCCCCGATATAACTCGAATAGAGCAAGGCCGAACCGCTCGCATTAATCTTGGCCAGATAAGCGTCCGTGTCTCCAGCCCGTTGACCCTGGAAGGCGCTGACGGTTGCGGGAAAACCATTCGATTTTGTACCGCCTGTAACGTAGGCGATACCAGCCGCATCTACCGCTACTCCTTCGGTGGAATCGTTTTCTTCGCCACCGAGAAAGGTTGAATAAACAAGCCCGTTGCCTTGCGCGTTCAATTTAAAAACTATTCCGTCAAAATCGCCGCCCCGATACGTTGCCGCCAAAGATCCCGGAGTCGTAGGAAAGTCGGTTGAAGTATTGCCTACTCGGCCGACCACATAAGCATTGCCGTTGGAATCAACCGCGATGCTGCTCGCGCGATCGATGCCGCTGCCACCAATGTAAGTTGAGTAGATGATGCTGGTGCCACTCGAATTGATCTTCGTGACGAAGATGTCAGTCAGGCCTTTGTTAGTCGAATATGCTGGACCGACGGTCGGAAAGTTAGTGGAATTAGTGCTGCCCGCAACATAAATATTGCCGGCGGAGTCCCGCGTAAGGCTGCTGCCTGAATCATCGCCTGCGCCGCCGAGATAAGTCGAAAATACAAGTGTGGGATCGATCACGAGCGCTTGAGCATGATCATACTCAGCAACTTCAAACCCCACCGTATGACTGTCTACCAGAACGTAACCACCGTCGATGATCCGGCGCGCGCCGGCGACTTCCTGATAGATGACTGGCTTTCGTTGCGTAATCTTGCGGCCGTTGAGTGAAAGATTCAGCTCGCCATCGTTGGTGATGTGCAAGCGAACTTTGTTGTCGAACGAAACGCGAATCACTTTGGTGTCGGCGCCGGGCGCAAGTTCAAAATCGTATTCCAGCTCACGATTGTTGCCGTAGAAAACCAAACTCGTGCGCGGGTAGATTCCTTCATACACAACTTTCAAAAATGTGGGGACGTTCGTTTGCCATTTCGCCGGATTGTTGCCGAGCAAATAATTCTGGTGACCCGGCAGCCGTTCAGCGCCCGCAATCTTCGGGTCACGATTGGCTCCTGCAAATTTCATCCGCAGTGGGGCGCGCGCATCGCGAAAGCGCATAACTGCTTCAGACGGCAGCAGCAATAGGTCTCCAGCAGCTTGCCTGGAAAGAAACTTAACGCGCGAATCCGTCTGACCAGCGTTGAATTCGAATGCGAGCGGCAAGCGCGCGGTGAAGTCACCGAGGGCGGATGCTGATTGAATTACGGCCTTATTTGGAACTCGGGATGGTGCTTTCGCAGGTCTCGCTTTGGATTGCGCAAGCATCAGCCAGGCGCCGCCAAATAAAAGCAATGCCACCACGCTGATTTGTCGCCACGATTTTGCCTGCGGTCTCATTCGTCGAACTGATTACAGCTTACCAAAACAATTCGACGATGACTGAGCAGCGTCGACCACCGCTCAGTCATCGTCGTTTAAGTACGCGGTGGACCACAGCCGCCGCTCCAGTTTTCATATCAACCCAGGAACCCAAGGTTCTGCGTCGGGAACTTACTTAAATTGGGGAACACAGTTGTCAGCAAGTTGGACGGCAAACCGTACCAGGCTGCGAGCGTCGCGCCGTATTGATCGATCGAGGTCGTCGGAATCCAACGGCCGCGATTGCCGCCGTCATCATTAGGTCCATTGGCCGCCAAGGTGGGGTAAGTTCCATAGAGCGTCCCGCCAAGCACTGCGCCACCCATGATGAAAGCATGACTGCCCCAGGCGTGATCGGTACCCACACTAGAGGCGCCCGATCCAGAAGCTTGAAACGTGCGGCCGAAATCCGAGATGGTGAAAAGCGTCACGTTGTTGCTGTTGCCCTGAAATCCCATCTCGTCGAAAAAGGCGCGCGCGGCTTGGCTAAATTGCGTCAGTAAATTTCCTTGCCCTCCGGCATTATTCGGTTGGGTTGGATCGGTGTTCGTTTCGTTTGTGTGGGTATCAAATCCACCGAGCGAAACGAAAAAGATTTGCCGATGCATGCCGAGCGTGTCTTTGATCTTGATGAGTTTCGCGACTTGTTTGAGTTGGTTGCCGATCCCCGTGCTTGGAAATGTCGCCGTCACCGAGGGGTCCGTATTCAGAATTTGGTCAGCGCTAATGGCCTGGCTCATCGTATCGCTCGCGCCTTTAATTAGTGCTTGGCCGGTATCAAAACTGAGAATTTGGCGAAACGCGCTTCCGTTTGTCAATGGGTTGGCCGACGCGGGTCCGCTCCAACTCAAATTTAATACGCTCGGTAGTGAGCCTGTGCCGATGGCCAGTTGACGCGTCGTAATACCGGTTTGGAAAAGATTGCTGCCGGCTATGGACATGCTCATCGGCAACACGGTGGGCCCATTCAATCCGCCGGTGCTGTCAGCGATGCGGCCACCCCAACCGGTCTGCCCGGTTGTCTTCACAATCGAACTCATTTGCTGATTGACTTGATCCGAATGCGAAAACAATTGATAAGGTCGAAAGGCGCCGCCGACATTGCTCTGATATTGAGCCTTGGTGGTGGGCTGCAAAAGAGATCCGTAGTTGCAAAGAATCGCCAGCTTGCCCTGACTCCATGGTCCAAGCAACCCCGGTAGCGCCCCGACGCTATGAGCTTCCGGCGAAAGGTTCGGGTGCAAACCATAATTTCCACCGCTCGCGGGATTGATGGGCACCAACATGGATTGCGTGAGACCAAGATTCGGCGTGGCCCCTGGAGTACTACAATCGCCACGAGCAGCTGCATAGGCCGCGAACTGATTTATGTCAACCACCATGTTGTTGCAGTCCGATCCGCCGCTAAGAAAAACGCAAACGAGCGCTTTATAGTCCGTGGCCGGCGCCGACTGATCTTGGACCATCGCGTTAATCACTGACAGACGATCTAAGCTATTGACCACCGCCGCCGCCGTTAGCCCGCATACGGTATCTTGCAAAAACTTCCGTCGTGTTCGTTTCATTTCTATCTCTCCACCTGATATTGCGACGAAGTGGCCACCAAATAGATTGCGGTGCGAGTGCGGCCTGCGGGATCGCCACTTGAAATTGCAGTGACAGCGTTGACGATGCTCGTTTTCATCGATGCCGACATAGTTCCGTGCATGAGACGTGCGTTAAGCGCATCGACTAATCCTGAAGGATTGCCGGCGAGCGCCTGATAAGCGGAATAATCGATCTTCGTACCTTGCGGGCGATTTGGGTTGGTGACCGGAATACCGGGGAACGTCGTGTTCGTTAAGAACAGCGTGTTCATAAAGTTGGCGCGCGCGTACGTCGTCGAAGTATCAAGAATGCCGTACTCAGGACCAAATAAGTTTGTGCCCGGCAAATTGAAATCCGACGGAAAATAACTGAACACCGTCGGCGGGTTAAATACGAGCTGCCCGAGGCTGTTGCTGTAGTTGCTGATGCCGCTTGCGCTGGCTACAAGCACCCCGTCCGTCTTGGTGTTGTCGGTCGCATTGAATGCGCGCAAGAGGTGCGTCATCAACAGCACGGGTTCGCGCAGATGACCGTAATTGGGATCCGTCTTTACATCGCCGCGGGCTTCGGGATCCAAAAGGATCGCCGTGATCACGCTTTTCATGTCGCCGCGCACGCCTGAGCCGTTGTTGGCAAACGCGGCGGAACAGCGACCTACGTAAGCGGGGCTGGGATTGCTGGTGACGAGCTGATGAATCAACTGGATGCAAACAAATGGGCCAGTGTTGGCGTGGTAGAAGAGATTATCGATCGCCAATGGAAGCGTCTGTATTGCGTAAGCCTGAGTATTCGCCGTGTTGCCGGCGCAATTAGTACACGCTGGAATTACAACCGGATTTGGGCTGCGCGTGTCAACCAACAAAGTCTTCTGATTCGTGTCGTATCTGGCGCGAGTGTTACTCGGTACCATCGGGTCCTGATAATTTAGCGCGGTGGCAGTGCCATCAACCGGCGAAATCTTATTCGCATCAAGATCCCAGCCGGTGAACACGCGCGCCAGATTCGTAATATTAGTCTGATCGTATGTTGGTATGCGATTTCCCTGCGCATCCAACACAGGCGTTCCATCCTGATTCAAAGTGTCCACCCCGATTGAAAACAGTTGCATGACCTCGCGTGCGTAGTTTTCATTGGGTGTTGGGTTTGATAAGGAAACAACGGAATTGCCGCGCATGTTAAGGTACTCACCCATGCCAGGATTGAGTGTGACCTCCATAAGCATGTTGCGAAAGTTGCCGAATGAATTGCGATCTATGGTCTGTAAGTACGGCGCATACCAGAATGGCTGGTTGCCATTCAACACCTGGCCGCCGACGACGATGAATTTGTGAAACGCGAAAGAGACTCGCTGTCGCAATTGATCTGGTTGGGTCAGCGCGTTCAGCATGAACTGTTTTTGTAATGGATAGAGGGTGTAGTTATCTCGAAAACAGGCAGTGCTGGAATCACACGCGGGCGCCGGGGGACTAGCCGGATAGAACTGTGGATACGAAGGCGCGAACGGATAGTCAGACGACAAAGCAAACTTGGGATCGGTTGACGAGTCCACAAAAAGCGGCGGCGTGTTGAACTGCTCGTTTATGTACGCCGGGATGCCGATTGCACGCAAATGGTTGAAATCGAGATCGTCGCCGCGCTGTCCCCAACTCGCCTGCTCGAGGAAACGCTTTAAGTCGCTATCCGAAGCAAAAGCAGGATCATTGTATTGCGCCTGAAACTCAGAGAGTGACATTTGCGTCGCAGGTCCCGGTGGCGTCGCCGGCGCAGGCGTTCCGGTTGCTCCGGGATCATCCGCTGGTCCACCGCCGATTTGACCAATCGCCACCCGCACTCGATTGCTCGCCATGCCGTGCAGATTCACCCGCACCAGCACATCACCGAGATTGCTCGTCATCGAGTCGTTGAGTCGCAACACAACCATGTAGACACCGTCGAAACTGGGGACAGTGCCAACGTATTCCACCTTCAGCGAATAAATATTCCCGGATGCATCCTGTGCGTCAGCGGTGAGAGAATTCGCGGTTTCACCCTGAAGAAACTGAAAGTCCGCACCGAACAAACTGATGCGCGTCTGCGGATCGGCAGAGTTGAAGTTCGTTTCCATGCTCAGCGAAAAAGGCTCGCCGACCAAAGAGACGGACTCGAGCACAATCGCGCGGGTCGAGGCCGACGAGACGCTATAAAGAACCGGACTCTTCAGGTTCGCCGCGAACGCCGATTGATGCAGACCCGCAAAAGACAGAAGAGTCGCGCACACGACCGCCGCGAAAGGTCGGCGCAAACAGGAAGCACGATGTCTCATATGGGGATGCTTTCTCGTCAAAGCTGATTACGAATCGACATTGAGGCTGGCCAATTTGTCTTTGTTGGTAGAGGGGCCACCGGGCGACTGAAACCCTGGTTCATGCGAATATAGCGAGCAGCCGCCATCAGGTCAATACTTTAGACGGAGACGTTTGCAGATTGGCTGAGAAGATTTTACAGCCGTTAATGAGGTCATTCTGCCCGACGCTCACGGGAGTCATGAGAGTCTTGAAGTGGAACGAATAAACTCGTAAAAACCGGCGATCGAGCCCAGAGTTAGGCCCGCAACCAGCAACCATGGCTTGGTCCCGAGCCAACGGTCGAGCAACCAGCCGAGCAGCAATCCGGAAACGACCGCAGCGAACAACGAGAAAGCGGCCGCGTACGCGATGCCACTTCGACGGTTAGTATCTTCTTTGTCCTCGTCTGGCATCTGTAAGCAAATACGCTGCGGCTTTGCCGCCTGATGTGAGGTAAGGCTTCGCCTTACCGTCGTTGGCACTCTCTGTTTTGTGCGAGGCGAAAGCTCGGTCCACGAGACTTCGCCTCGCATTTTAGAAAAAGGGATGGCCTGCTTACGAAAAGGCACAGCCTTTCCGCACATCAGGTGGCAGAGCCACTCGGCCAGCGCGATCTTGTCAGGTAATTCCTTGGGCCTTCGACTAGCAGGCCTCGCTGCGAGTGACGCATGGAATCATGAATGAAGCACACATGCGTGCACCAGCATGGTTTGCCACCGTCGATTGCTTTCAGTTCTACTTGTCTTTCCTGCGCCGACCAAAGCGCACCGAAGTCGTAGTCGTAGGTCTTTAGTGACGCAAACTTCTCGCGCAGCTCGCATGCGCGCATGTCGCCGTTGTAATCGATGACGGCGATCGTCTCGCCCGCGGTACACGCGAAAGGCCACGCTGTGGATTTCAGAAAGTTGCGGTGCTGAGTTCGATAGTGCGTTGTGATGGCGCCAACGTAGGCGATGTTTTTCGCGAGACGAGTAGTCGCGTCGTCGCTCGCAAACATCCGATCGCCATAGCGCTTCGTCAGTTGCGAAATGTATGAATACATCGGCGGGAGAACTTCCGGCGGCACTTGTTTGATTTCGTCACCTACCGGCGTGTCACCGCGCACGATATTGAAATATTGGCCGTCAAGCTTGAAGTTGCGCCACATGAACTCGGCAAGTCGTTCGATCTCGGTGTAGTTGTCTGCGCAGACGACCGTGTTCACGTTTAGACGAAACCTGTCGCCGTACTTTTCTTTCAATGGATCGAGCGACTCGATGCAATCGAGCGTCTTCTGCCAGTGACCCGGCACGCCACGAATTCGATCGTGAGTTTCACCGTAGCCATCCAGCGCCACATTCAGATAAAGATGCAGCGATGTATGCGAGCCCAGCGCGTCGCCAACAATTGCGCCGACGCGCTCTTTGACGAGGCCGTTTGTGGGAATGATTAACCGACGCACACCGTTGTTGCGCACGAACAGATCAACGATCTCTGAAGCATCGTGACGAAGCGTGGGCTCACCGCCTGAGAGCCACAAGTCGGTAATCGGCGGCATGGTGCGCGAGACCTTCTCGATTTGATCGAAGGTCATGTCGCCGGGTTGGTTAAGTTCCTGGTGGTAAAAGCATGTGCGGCAGAGCGAATTGCATCGTGAGGTAACAAACAGAATAACTGTGCCGAGACGCTTTTCGCGCTTCGTCGAGCGAATGAGTTGCACCAACTGAACTGCTTTACTCGCCATTAGTTATTTACGCTAACTTTGAACCGAGCCCTCCCTTACGGTCGGGCTACTGCCCCGCCTTCACCGGGTTCGCAACGTCGATGACCACTCGCCACATGCCCGCGACTCTTTTCCACACGCGCGCGTAGTTACCATTCTCCGTAATCGCGTTGGTTTTTTTGTCACGCAATTCGTACGTGCCGTAGGTGTACGCCAAGTCGCCGGCGCGCGAAACATCCGCGAAGGCGGGGGCCCACGTCCAAACAGTCGACAGTGGATACATAGCTTTCGCGCCCGCCGATCGTCCGACAAACGGCATCTGGTTTTCACGATACACGCGAACGCCAACATCGGCCTTCAAAAGAAAGGCTTCGGCGGCGCCGAGGTCTGCTGATGCTTTGGAAAACTCACGTTCTTCGTTGAGCAATGCGGCTCGCGTTGCGTCCACGTCAACCGCCGCGAAGCGGCCAATCACGGCACGGGGAAACGTCGGTTTCGCCTGCAGCATCGGTTCCGGGTGTGAAATTCCCAAGTCAAGCACGAACCGCCAATTGCCTTCCGCTTGCTTCTTCCAAATCGTCATAAAGTTTCCGAACGCTGAGGCCTTCGCATCCTTGATGTCGTTCTTGTACTGCCAGGGCCCAGTCGTGTAACCGAGGTCTCCGCTCCGCGATATGAATGCATAAATCGGCTGCCAACTTAGCAATGGACGAGTGTTCGAGGACGGCAATGGATGCTCGTGCATCCACTTCTTACCAATTACCGCGTGGGGCCGAAACAGGATCCCATCGTCTGCGATGAAGGCGGCAAACGCCTCGCGAATTCCCTTCTCTTCCGACATGCGCGAGAACGATGCCTCGGTTTCCACCATCTGCGTCAGATCATCCACAGACTTCTTTTTTTTCGCTGCGGCCGGGATCAAGCCGCAGACAAGTGCAAGCATCGACAAGAAAACAATTCTTCTCTTAATCATTCGCGCGAAAGGATGACAGTTTCAGTCGGCGATTTCAATTCGTAGGTGATGCCTCGCCAGGTGATCCGCCGCGAGACTGCGGCCGCCCCTGCGTTGACCAGAAAAAGCAGCGAAGCGAAAGGCCAAAGGCACGCGTGCGCAAGGGTCGTCGACCACGTCCGCATGCGTTCGTCAGCAATCACCAATCCGACAGCACGCAGGCGCAGGTGCGACTTGACGGCACCCATCACAAAGATCAGCAACAGAAGCACGAGCGGCGTCAAGACCGAAAGTCGCAAGTCAGCCCGAACGGCGACGAACACGACTCCACCAAAGAATGTCACGACGAATATCAGGCTGCCGATAAAGACCGACTTCCAAAGATGCGGCGCGTACGCGCGGGTGATTTTCAACTGACGAGTCGTAAACTCTACCAACTCGTTCCACTTCGAACGATGAAATGAAGGCGTCAAACAATATGGCACAAACTTGATGGGCAAACTTGCTTCGTGCAACACGCGAGTGATGATGAAGTCGTCCGACACCGTGCCGCGCCAACGCTCAACGATATTCAATTTTTCGAACGTCTGGCGGCGAATCGCGGTTGAGCCGCCCCAGCAAAAGTTCTTGTCGCCTCGCGCACCCAACGCCGATGCAATTGCCGCATTCCAGACGGAGAGTAAGTGCGATGCGAACCCTGCTCTTCCCGCGACGAACCAGCGGTAACCGGTTGTCGCTCCGATTGAAGCGTCCTGAAGTGGCGCGATCAAAGCACGGAGCCAGAACTTTTGCGGACGCGCGTCGGTATCGGCAAAGACAAATGCCTCACTCTGCCGATGTGCGGCAGACACCGCAACGCAGAGGTTGTGAACTTTCTGACCGCTGTCAGTCGCCTTGCCCGCCACCAGCGTGCTTATCACGGGTCCCGTCTGTCTTTTGAAAGCGTGGCGGGCTTCTTCAATCACGGCGAACGCAGGATCGTCTGCCGAGTCGCTAACAAAAATGATTTCGTACGCCGGATAGTCTTGCGCAAAGAGACTGAGAACATTTTCCTCCAGCCCCGGGTCAACGCCGCGACATGGAACAAAAACTGTGGCGAAAGGTGTGTAGTCACACAACTCTTCTCCGATTTCCTTCTGCAGATAACGAACAAAGCGGACACCACCGTGGAGTGAAAGCAAACCGAGGTAAATTGAGATTGCGGCGAAGAAATAGAAGATGTAAAGAAGCAAGACCGGGAAAGTTTACTGCGAATCCAAGGGATTGTTCGAGGCGGTGGGGACGGCGGCGGCGGGCGCGACCGCGGGCGTTGCCGGCATCAACTTCTGCGCCAGCGCGATGAATGGCTGTGGATAGACGCCGATGAAGATTATGAGCACAAGCGAAACGACCAGTCCCGCGCGCAACGCATTCGAAAGCGACAGCGGTTCATCATCGGCCGTCACGTCGCTGAGATACATCACGCGAATGAAACGAATGTAGTAGTAGAACGAAACGACGATGTTGATGATCGCCCAGCCCGCGAGCCAGTAGTACCAGCTTTTATGATCAGCGTCTCCACGAATTATGAGTGCCCCGATCAGAAAGTATTTGCCGATGAATCCTCCGGTACCGGGCAAGCCGCCCAGCGACAGCATGAAGATCGCCATCATTGCGGCCATGCCGGGAGCTTTTTGGGCCAGACCAGTCATGTCGTCAACGTTGTCGCCGATGATGCCGCGACGGCGCAGGCTGATGATGATGCCGAACGCGCCCATGTTCATCAGGGTGTAGACGAGCAGATAAATGAACAAACCGATGTTGCCGTAGGTGTTGTTGGCGATGATTGCCAGCAACAAATAGCCCGCATTTGAAATTGACGAATAAGCAAGCAGCCGTTTCGAGTTCTCCTGGGTAATCGCGGCCCAATTACCGACAACAATTGTAAGCGCAGCAACGATGGCCAGCAGCGGCGCCCAATCGACCTGCATCGGCGCAAGTGCAACAAAGAAAATGCGCGCATAAAGCGCGAAGCTCGCAGCTTTGGATCCGGTTGAAAGGAACGCCGTGACCGACGTCGGCGCGCCCTCATAAGCGTCGGGCGCCCACATGTGAAATGGCACCGCGGCAACTTTGAAGAACAGACCGGCGGCCAGCGCTATCATTCCCACCAGCAGCATCGGCCGCAGCTCCGTCGGACTGCTCGCGAGCGCCTTGCCGATGTCGCCGAGATTAGTTGAGCCGGCGATGCCATAAAACAGCGACATGCCGTAAAGCAGAATGCCGGACGAAAATGCTCCCAGCAGGAAGTACTTCATCCCGGCTTCATTCGATCGCTTTTGCCGCTTCGTGAAGGCGACCAGCACGTAAAACGTCAGTGCCATCAACTCGAGCGCAATGTAGAGCGAAATCAGATCGTAGCCGCTCGCCAGGAACATCATGCCCACGGTTGCGAACAAGACAAGTGCGTAGTACTCGCCATGCTGCTCGCGTTCGATGTCAAGGTAGTGAATTGAAATCGCAATCGCCAGTGCGGCCGCAACGAGGAAGACTGCGCGGAAGATCAGCGCGAACCCGTCGATGTGGACCATGCCGTAGAAGCCATCCAAAGGCGCCAGCGTGGGCAGCGAACTGAAGCGGAATGTCCCGCCCATGTTTACAAACTGCGCGCCCAGCGACACGAGCGCGAGTCCGATGCCCGCGAGCGAGAAGTAGGCAGTCCACTTGCTCAGTTTATAGGGCAGGATGACTTCCATCACCAACGCGACACAGGCGGCGACCGTAATGATCAACTCCGGCGCGATCAGTTCGAGATCACCGACGTTAACGAGTGATGGAGTTTGAAGCAAAAAGAGCATTTAATCCTGGTGCTTTGTGCTTCAGATTGGAATTAAAACCAATTACAAAGTTCAAAGTACAAAGCACTAATCTTTACTATTGCTGCGGTCTCACCTGCACGGGCGCGCTTATCGTTATCGGCGGCGCAGTCGTTATCGTGGTCGCTGTTCCGGGCTCTCCGGGAATCGGATAATTCGGTTTAATCTGCTTGACCACCGAGTTCACAGGCTTTTCGATATAACGAATGAATGGCGCTGGATACATGCCAATCCAAAGTGACATGATCACGAGCGGCAACATGTAAGCCCACTCGCGAGCACTCAAATCCGGCAGCAGCTTGTTCTTCTCGTTTGTGATTTCGCCAAAGAACATTCGTTGATAGAGCCAAAGCATGTAACCGGCATTCAAGATAATTCCGAGTCCAGCCCAGCCGGCCCACCACGGATTTGCCTCGAACGCGCCCCGCATCGCGAGAAATTCGGAAATAAAGACGGCGAGCAGCGGCAGACCGATGGCGGTCATCGCCATGGCAAGAAACACAGCGGCGTATCCCGGCATTACGTGTGACAGTCCCCCGAACTCTGCGACGTTACGCGTGTGCCGTCGCTCGTAAATTATTCCGACAAGCAGGAACAGAGCGCCTGAGTAAATCCCGTGATTGATCATCTGCATCACGGCGCCGTTGATGCCGTTCGGATTCAGCGCGAACAGTCCCAACATCACGATGCCCATCGAGGAAACTGACGAATACGCGACCAGCTTCTTCACGTCGCCGTCTTTCTTGACGACGAAATACATCGCGGCTAGCGCGCCGTAGATGATCGAAACAATCGCGAGAAAGACCATTACGCTGCGCACCCCGAAGCGTCCGAAGAACGCTTCGTCCATTGACGCCTTCGGAAACATCGGCAGGTTGAACCGATAGAAGCCATATGTACCTAGCTTGAGCAGCACGCCGGCGAGAATCACTGAGCCTGCCGTTGGCGCTTCCACGTGGGCGTCGGGCAGCCACGTGTGAAACGGCCACATCGGCACTTTGATTGCAAAGCCGAGCGCGAATGCGAAGAACAAAAGCACCTGCACCGTCCCCATCTCCATTGCCGAGCCCATCGCTTGCATGTACATGATGTTGAACGTGCCGGCACCCGACTTCGCGAGTGCCACTGCGTTGTTCAACATCTCCATTGCTCTCGGATCACCGGCTCCGATATTCGCGAGCGTCACAGCGCTAATCTTGGAGGCCAAGCCCGCATCCTGTGTCAGGAAATACATCTTCAGAATTCCCAAAAGCATGACGACTGAACCGACCAGCGTGTACAGGAAAAATTTGATTGCCGCGTAGAGACGGTTCTCGCCGCCCCAGATTCCGATCAGGAAGTACATCGGGACGAGGCCGACTTCGAAAAACAGATAAAACAGGAACATGTCCATCGACGTGAATACGCCGAGGACGAATGTCTGAAGCAGGAGCAGCAGGATGTAGTATTCCTTCTCGCGCTTGGCGATGTACTTCCATGACGACAGCGCCGCGAGCACGCCGAGGAACGTCGTCAGCACAATCAACAGAACCGAGACGCCGTCAACGCCCATCTGGTAACGCGCGCCGATGATTGGAATCCAGGTATGGTCTTCGAGGAACTGAAAGCCGCTGATAACCCGGTCATACTTGAACAGCCAGAGCGACGCGATGAAATCCAGGATCAGCCAGCCGGTCGCAAATTTCTTGATGATGTCGTTCTGCTCTTTCTTGAAGAGTCCGAGAATCAAGAGCCCGCCGAGCGCCGGCAGCCAAACAATGATTGAGAGAATGTTGTGTGTAATCACGTCAGTCCTCGTGACTCTCCGTGTCTCTGTGCGATCTCTGTGCCTCTGTGGTTGATCGTTCTGAAAACGCCATTCACTACAGAGACACCGAGGTCACACAGAGGCACAGAGAATTGCTAAAAGACCTTTATCAAATAGAACGCCACCGCTGCCAACAGGCCAATCACCATCACCAGCGCGTAGTTCTGGGTGAAGCCGGTTTGCGCCGCGCGCACGATCGGAGACATCAGGCGAACAACAAAATTGGCGATTGCGTTCACTAATCCATCGACAAAATACTTGTCCGTGAAGCCTGTGATTTTGCTCATCAGACGCGTCGTCCACGCCGACCCATTCACCACGCCATCCACTACTTCCGAGTCAAAGGTAAAGACGCCGCGTGCTAGATCCATCGTGCGGCGCGTGATCGTCAGTCCGTAGAACTCGTCAATCCAGTACTTGTTGTAGCTCGCGAGATAAAGCGGCCGCAGTCGCGTCGCCCAAACATCCGCGAGGGCGGGACTCTTCACATAGAAGAGCAGACCAAGTCCGATGCCGATTCCGGCGACGACGAGCGAAATGACGATGAAGACCCATTCGGTTGCGGTTTCGCTATGGAGCCTCTCTTCAATCGAGTGAGCCAGATTGAATCCATGAGACTCGGGCTCGACAGTCTCCGCGCTCAATTCTGAAGTATGCGGGGTCGCCTCAATCTTGACTTCTGCCGTGGCGCTCAAAGGCTCGCTCGTGTGAAACGACTTCGTCGCCGGATTCCAAATGATCGGCTCCATCCAGTTCACGATGTTCATGCGGCCACCCACGTGTTTGCCGCCGGTGAAAGCCGTACTGATACCGACAAAACCACCGACCGTTGCCAGGATCGCCAGCACTACCAGCGGGACCCACATTGACTTTGGCGATTCGTGTGGCGTGGGCGCGTGGTGATCGTGGGTGCCGTGCTCTTTTTTCTGCGCGTGACCTTCGTGTTTCTTGCCGTGCTCATGGCCCGCGAAACGTTCTTTGCCCCAGAACGTCATTGCCACCAGACGCGTCATATAAAACGCGGTGCACGTCGCGGCAATGGTTCCGACTAACCAAACGAGCCAGCCCAAAGGAATCTGCGTCGTCGACGCCGCGTTCCAAAGGATCTCGTCTTTCGACCAGAAGCCGCTGAAAGGAATGATGCCGCAGATGGCGAGCCAGCCGGCGAGAAACGTCCAGTACGTGTACGGCATGTACTTGCGCAGGTTGCCCATCTTGCGCATGTCCTGCTCGTGATGCATGCCGTGAATCACTGAACCGGCGCCGAGGAACATGAGCGCCTTGAAGAACGCGTGCGTCATCACGTGAAAAATGCCGATGATGAAGGCGCCGGCACCGCAGGCGAGAAACATGAAGCCGAGCTGCGACACCGTTGAGTAGGCCAGAACTTTCTTGATGTCGTTCTGCGTGATGCCAATTGTCGCTGCGAAGATCGCGGTGAATGCGCCCACCAAAGCAACCACGAGCATCATCGTCTGCGAATGCTGAAAGATGACATTCGTGCGCGTCAGCATGTAGAGACCTGCCGTCACCATCGTCGCGGCGTGAATCAGCGCCGAGACGGGCGTTGGGCCAGCCATCGCATCCGGCAACCAAACGTGAAGCGGAAACTGTGCCGACTTACCGCAGGCGCCAATCATCAAGCCGAGTGCGATCCAAGACATCAGGCCCCATGTGCCCAAAATCTCAACCGGATAACCTGCGGCCTTTGAAATGACGTCTGTGTATTGCGCGGTACCGAAAGTCGCGATGATTCCGAAAATCGCGAGAATGAATCCAAAGTCGCCGACGCGGTTCGTGATAAAAGCTTTACGCGAAGCATTCGCGGCTTCATCTTTGTTGAAGTAGTAACCAATCAGCAGGTATGAGCACAAACCGACGCCTTCCCAGCCCACGAACATCATCACGAAATTCGATCCCATGACGAGCACGAGCATCGAAAACATGAACAGTCCCATGTACGCGAAGAAGCGATAGAAGCCCGGGTCGCCGTGCATGTAACCCGTCGCGAAGACGAAGATGCACAGGCCGACGCCAGTCACAATCAGCATGAAGACCGCTGAGAGTGGATCGAGCTGATAGCTCCACTCGATGTTCAGCAGTGAAGCCGTCGGTGAACCTTGTTCGCTGTAGCCGAGTGTCTGACTGACCGCGCCGCCGGGAATCCATGTGAAAGCGGCTTGCGTCGTCACGTAAGGCTTCGGCCACTGCTGTTCGCTTCCAAATCCATATGAGTAAACGGCTGTGAGGCTGATCAGAAATGCGAGCGCGATCGTGCCCACGGCAATTCCGGCCACCAGCTTTTCGGGGAAGCGAAACCAACGTCCCAAGATGCCGTTGATCGCGGCGCCGGCAAGGGGTAGCAGGGGAACTAGCCAGATGTATCGAAACATTGGTCTTAGGTCTTTGATCTTTGGTCTTCGTTTTGATCAGAGGCCAAAGACCTAAGACCAAAGATCGTCTTTTCACCACTTCATCAGATCAATCTCATCAACCCAGATCGTTTCGCGATTGCGATAGAGCGCGATGACGATCCCGAGTCCAATCGCCGCTTCGGCTGCGGCGACAACGATAATGAACACTGTGAAAACCTGCCCCGAAAGCGGATTCGCGCCACCGGTGTCCTGCAAATAACGCGAGAACGCGATGAAGTTCAGATTCGCAGCATTCAAGATCAATTCAATCGACATGAAGATGACGATGATGTTTCGCCGCGTAAGCACTCCTGCCACGCCGATGATGAACAGAATGGCGCCGATGACCAGGAACTTCGAGAGGTCCGGATGCTTGATGCTTTCCAGAGCTGTCGATGCAGCGCCGCCTGAATCCTGAAAAAGAAATCCTGGTAATGACAAAAGATGATTCATGCCTTCAGCCGCGTAGCGGCGAAATGTTTATAGAACTTGCTATCAAGAAGACTCATTCAGCTCCTTTAGGAGCGACATATTCCGCCCATAAAATGGGCTAAGATATCGAGATTGGGTCCGGGCGTTTCTATAAATATTCCGTGCCTAACGGCACTCAAACCGTTCCCGATCTATCTAACCTTCTTCTGCCGGCGTCTTAAGTAAGACTTCCTTCAAAACTTCTGGATCGACATCGTCCGCGGCAGCTTCCTGTTTCAAGGTGCGTGCAAGCATTACCGAGCCGACGATTGCAACTAACAAGAGAACGCTGGCGATCTCAAACGGCAGCGCCGCGTATGTGTAAAGATTCGTGCCGACGCGTTCAGTCTCTTTTGTCAGACGGCTCACCCCGGTTGCGCTCGTTGCCAGCTCGGCTTGCTGTGCTTCGCGATTTTGCGCAGCTTGTTCAATCTTCGCGGAATCACGCTTCTGCAACCCTTGATAACCCCGATTGATCGCGAACAGTAGTCCCAGCACCAACAGCAGACAAAAAACTAAGGCAGCCCCGACCTGCGGTGGACGATTGAAAATCGCTGCAGTTCCACGTTCTTCGGCGGCGACGTTCACCAGCATGATGACAAACAGGAACAAAACCATCACGCCGCCGACGTAAACCAGAATCTGCACGCCGGCGATAAATTCCGCGCCCAGCAGAATGAAGAGCGCTGCAACGGAAACCAGCGAAGAAATCAGGAACAGCGCAGAGTGCACCGCATTGCGCGCCATGACGGTCAGAAGGCCCGCCAGAATCGCAGCGACCGCGAAGACCCAGAAGAAGACTGATTCCCAACCCGATAAAATCATGATCTTTGGTCTTTGGTCTTTGGTCTTTGGTCTTTGGCGTCTAACCGCATGGCACATAATCATTCACCACACGCCGGACGAACAAAGATCAAAGTCCAAAGATCAAAGATCAAATCATTTCCTGTATTTAACCGTTTCCCTTCCCTGTTCGAGCATCTCGCGATTCCAGACGAATCCAGCGCGCGAGTAAGTCGCTAACTCAAAATCCTGCGTCAGCTCGAGGCAATAAGTTGGGCATGCTTCCTGACACAGCGCACAGAACATGCAGCGCGAAGTATCGAAGATGAATTCGTCCAGAACTTTCTTACGGCGCGGCTTCCCGGCGACGACAACTTCGACGTCCATCGGAATCACGTCGATGCAGTCTTCAGGACACGCGAGCGCACATAGGTTGCAGGCGATACAGAGCGTATCGTGCGTCTCGGGATCCATGTTCAAACGCGGCGCGCCATGAAATCGCGGCGCCACGTCGGGGCGAACCTTCGGATACTGTTCGGTATAGATTCCCTTCCCCGCAACGGCATCGCGATCCGTAAGCGCGCCGATGTTGAAGCCCAACGTCACCGCCAATCCTTTCAAGAGATCGACCATGAAGAAGCGCTTCAGCTTCTGCGTCATCGTTGGTTTCGGAACAGGAACTAGTGGCATTTGAGATTTTCGATTTCCAATTTTAGATTGCCGATAGTATTCCTCTGTGTCCTCTGTGGTTCAAGTTATCGATTCGGAACTCGTCACCGGCGCCACCGCCGGCTTTCCTTTCGGCAAATCAACCAGACGAATCTGGCGCCGTTGTTTCTTCAAATTGAAATCGCGCGAACGCCAATTAATTAAGGACAAGACTCCCGCTGTCAGTAACAGATTGATGATGCCGAATCCAATTGCGATCACTTTTCCAGTCGCAGTCAAGCCGAGACCGCTACTAACTTGCACCGAATCAATTGTTTTCCTGCCGCCAACACCGTCGAGCCCCTGGATTACTGTGACGCCAATCGCCGTGATGACAATATTGATGAGCGCGGCCGGCAACATCCATTTCCAACCAAGGTCCATCAACTGATCGTAACGGAACCGCGGCAGAGTCCAACGCAGCCAGAAGTACAAATACAGAAGCAATCCGGCCTTTGCGAGAAAGACAATCAAACTAATGACAACATACAGATTGTGATAGCCCGCGGCTTCGAGCCTTCCCACCCATGGAAAATACCAGCCCCCGAGATAGAGCGTCGTGGCGACCGTGGTGACGACGACCATGGCCGCATATTCCGCCATGAAGAAGAGCGACCAGCGAAAGCCCGAGTACTCAGTGTGAAATCCGGCGACTAGCTCCGATTCGGCTTCCGGCAAATCAAACGGCGCACGATTGTTTTCCGCGATGCCACTGATCAAAAAGATGACAAAGCCGACCGGCTGATAAAACAGGAACCATACTGAGTCTGACGCTTGGGCGTTGACGACGCCTGACAATGAAAGCGTGCGCGCGAACATCAAGGCGCCGATAATCGCCAGCCCCATCGAGACTTCGTACGAAACCATTTGCGCGCTCGAACGCAACGCGCCGAGCAAAGCGTATTTCGAATTCGAAGACCAGCCGGCGAGAATCAGCGCAAGTACGCCGACGCTCGAAACCGCAAGCACGAACAACACGCCGATGTTTATGTCGGTAATCACCGCCCAGTCCGGGCCGAACGGCACCACCGCCATCACAATGAAAGCGGCGACCACGGCAATGTAAGGCGCGACGAAGAAGATCCAACGATCAGCATTTTCAGGAACGAAGTCTTCTTTTGTGAGCAGTTTCAAACCGTCCGCAATTGGTTGCAGCAGTCCCCAGGGCCCGACGCGCATCGGGCCAAGCCGCGCTTGCATAAACGCCGAGATCTTTCGCTCGAGGTAAGTTGCGTAAGCGACCCAGCCCGTGGTGATGACGACCACCAGGCCGATTTGAATAAACGGCCAAATGACGTAGTTCACCGTCTGCTCGCTGAAGAATTTCAGGAGCAGGCTGTCGATGAATGTTGGTGCTGCTAATGCAAACATTCGCTTTTCTTTGCGTTCTTGCCTCTTTGCGCCTTGGCGTGAAAGCCCTTCCGCGGTTAGGTCTCACGCAAAAACGCTAAGACGCAAAGCAACGCAAAGTGATCTCATCTATCAATCTCGCCTAACACGATATCCAGCGTTCCAATAATCGCCACCACATCCGCCACCAGATGTCCGATGCAAAGTCTCTTCAGGGCCTGCAGGTTCATGAAGCACGGTGGACGCACGCGGACCCGCCATGGTTGCTGAGTCCCATCCGAAACAAGATAGCAGCCAATCTCGCCTTTCGGTCCTTCGATTGAATGATAATAGTCACCTACCGGCGGCTTGATCAGTTTCGGAACTTTCGCGTTCACCGGTCCGTCAGGCATTTTCTCGACGGCCTGCTGAATGATGCGGCGCGACTGACGCATCTCTTCCATGCGCACCAGGTAACGATCGTATGTGTCGCCGTTCTCACCAAGGGGCACTTCGAAATCCATGTCCGCGTAAGCGGCATAAGGTCGCGACTTGCGAATGTCCCAAGCCACACCTGAGCCACGCAGTGCCGGCCCGGAAAGTCCGATCGCGATCGCTTCTTCGCCCGAGATCACGCCGATGCCAACGGTGCGGCTCAACCAGATGCGATTCTCTGACAACACGGTCTCATATTCATCCAAGCGTTTCGGAAAGTTATTGACGAACTGTTTACAGTCGGCAGCGAAACCGTCGTACGCATCATTCGGCATGCCGCCGACGCGCCACGCGTGACAGGTCAGACGCGCGCCGAACTGTCGCTCGAAAATCTTGAGAATCTCTTCGCGTTCGCGGAATGCCCACAGAAGAATAGTCACCGCGCCGATGTCGAGCGCGTGCGTGCCCAGCCAAAGCAGATGTGAAGCGATGCGATTAAGTTCAGTCAGTATCGTGCGAATGTAATGAGCGCGCGGCGGTACAGCGAGACCCATCATCTGCTCGACGGTCTCGACCCAAACCAATCCGTTCGAAACCGCGGCAATGTAATCGAGCCGATCCCAATAGGGCGCGATCATCGCGTACATGCGATTCTCGGCAATCTTTTCCATGCCGCGATGCAGATAGCCAATGTCGCAATCGAGATCGATCACCGTCTCGCCGTCCAGCTTCAGGACCACACGCAGCACGCCGTGCGTCGACGGATGCTGCGGCCCCATGTTGAGCGTCATCTCTGGCGCGTCCAGGAGCGATTCCCGCGTGGTGGCAATTTCTACTTGATGCATCTCTAAGTAAATTGTAAATGGTAAATCGTAAATAGCAGAACGTTTTGTCTACTTACGATTTACGATTCACCATTTACTCATCTTTCGGCAAGTAACATCCTGTAACGGTAAATGGCTCATTAACCAATCCGATCTCTTTTATTTCACCCTTCTCTTTTTGGTCGCGCAGCTTCAACAATAACGACTGGGCAGCGCTCGCTTTGTTCCAGACGTTTCGCGGCGCATGTCTCTCAGTCAGCACAAAGCCCGCAGCCGTGGCGGCGTCTGGCGTATCAAAAATCTTGGCGCCGTAATGGCTGGCGATCTCTTTTGGCGTCATCGTCTCGTAAATCGTAAATGGTAAATCGTGAATAGAAGAACGAACCTCTATTTACGTTTTACGATTCACTATTCACTTATCCTTCGGCATTACTTCTTTGCCGCTGCGAAACAGTTCTCTCACTTCACGTTCCTGCGGGACAGAGAGAATCTCGAGCCCGTAAGTTCGGCGCTGCTCAACTTGCTCGCGTTGCACATCGGTGAACTCCGGCAAGTGACGTTCAGTCCACGCGTTCTCAATAAACTCAAGCGGATAATCCTTGCGCAATGGATGCCCCTCCCAATCGGGCGGCAAAAGAATTCGCCGCAGGTCGGGATGATTGTGAAAGACGACGCCAAACAAATCGTAGACTTCGCGCTCTGGCCATTCCGCCGCCGGCCAAATACTCGTCACGCTATCGACACCCTCGCCGTTTGTCGCGACTTTCAAACGCACGCGCTCGTTCTTCGAAATTGAGTAAAGGTTATAGATAACTTCGAAGGGGGCCTCGCGATTGTCGGGCCAGTGAACGCAGGTCAGATCCGAAAGATAATCGAAAGGAGCTTGCGCATCGGTTCGTAACGCGTTGCAGACAGCCACAACGTTTTCCCGCCCGATGTGAATGGACAACTGTCCGAGAAATTCACTCGCGTCGCCGACTGCGTCCGCAAACCTCTCGCGCAGCCGCTTGACCAGCGGATGATTCGACGCATCAACGGGCTTCGGCCCTTCTTCTTTTTTCTTTACGGGCGGTTTCGGCGCACCGGCAGGGGGCGCAGCCGCTTTCTGCGCAGCTTCTTTGGCCGCAGTTATACGCGCTTTCGCAGCTTCAACTTGTGCGTCTTTTTCGGCGTCGGCGGAAAGTAAAGGCTTAGTCGCGCGCGCATCATCTTGCGCGGCTGCATCGGCAGGTGCGTCCGTTTCTGATCCCGACTCCGGGGTTTTACCTTCCTGTGCCATACGACTCAGTTACACTCTGAGTTAGCGACGCTTCGGGCTTTTGCCACTTGGGCGGCCACGCCGCGCGCGGATTTAACGCAACGCTCACGTGTGAATTTAAAACAGGTCGGACGAAGCTGACTTTTAGCACGCGGTTTCCGCGATTGTCAATTGAGTGACTGGGAACGCTGACGCTCGTCCGCAATCACTAATCGAGAAGGACTTCGACCGCATCGCTTGCTGAGGGGTGCTTTGCGAACCAGGCCGTCCGCGTTCTCAGTCACTTCGCATTCGCCATCTCTTCCGCCATCTCTTCCGGCAGCTTCAGAATTTTTTCCCAGCCGGAATTGTCCGCACGCATCTGCTCGGTGAGATCATCGCGCAACTTCGTCAGGCGCTCGCTCAATGTCCGCGGGTAGTTGTGCAAATCACCGAAGTGAACGATCTGCTCTGCCACGGATGCTTTCTGTTTTTCGATTGAAGGAATCGCCGAGTGCTGACCGTTTTCCCAAAACGGTTCAAGCAAAGTGTCAACGCGTGCCGCGCCGGGAATCTCAACCGTTTCATCAACTAGTCCGGTCACGTCGGCAACATAATTCCCTTCCGTATCCACGCCGCGAAACACTTGCAGTTGTCCCGGCAACGTTGTCTTGTCGATCGAATTGGATGCTTTCAAGGTCGGCCGCCCGCCAATCAGGCATGCTTTGAAGATCACACCGGCCACATGCTTCACTTCGCTCGACAACTTCGTGCCAATACCGAAGCCTGCGACTTCGGGGAACTCTTCAACGATCTGAGTAACTTTTTCCACCGTGAGATCGCCAGTCAGATTGGGACGCAATCCGTGCAAACCGTTCGCTTCGAAGAAGTCGAGGCACCATTTTCCTAAGTCAGCCAGGTCGCCTGAATCGACGCGAAATCCTTTGAAAGCTTTGCGTCGCGTTTCATTCGAAGTTGCTGCCATTACCGCGTGCACTGCGCCCATGTAAACGTCAATAGTGTCCAGCAGCAGCGTCGTGCCATTCGGATTGGCGTCGAGCCAGCGTTCGAACGCAACCTGTTCGAAATGTTTCGGCTTGCCAGTGCGCGGCTCAATCTCCGGCTCATACAAATACTCGAGATATGCCTGTTGCCAGTAGTGCGCTTCGGTTCCGACGGCGGGGATGTCGAGGCGGTGCGCGGCTTCCATGTTCGAGGTGTCGTTGAAACCGCCGATGAAGGCGTAAGTCGCGATGTCCACCGCGCGCTCGATGTCGCCGTTCCGCCGCAAAGAAAAATCCGACAGCCAACGCTTGCCTGCGGCCATCCGAAACTGCATCGCGACGCTTGCGGTGGTCATCGGCAGATCGAAAGCGTGCTCGAACTTGATTTCCTGAGCTTGAGTTAATCCGAACTTGCCGGTGATGTCGGCAATCGGCTGTTGCGGAAACATGATCGTTCCGGGACGCACGGCGCGAATTTTGCCGACGAACTGGATGTCTTCGATTGCTTTCGCAAAGCGTTGCAGGCCGCCGCGATCCTGCTCGAGAAATCGCAGACGCGGACGATCGATTTGGCTGTCGACAAGCAGGCGCACCAAGCGCTCATGGCCCAGAACGGGTGCAAACGGAAGCTTTCGCTGAGTGCAGTAGAAAGTCGCTTCCGTGTCGCTCAGCGGCTTGCCGTGCACGCTGGCTACGTCTTTGTAAGACGCGTCGCCCATCGCGGCGTGATACCGGTCAAAGTTGAGCGTACCCATCGGGCCGTCATGATATCAGCGTGTATCGCAGGCTGCCAGCCTGCGGTTTTTCACGACAGGCTGGCAGCCTCTCGTGTTTATTGGCTGATTTTGTTATGACGGTACGACAGGAGTATCCTGAAGACCTCTCCTAAAACAATTTGCGAGATAACAGCTACTGAATGCGAGCGAGCCCCGGGCTTCGCCTCGTCGCCAAAGGAGGAAGCTATGAGGATTACTCTGTTCATAAAATCTATTCTTCTCCTCGGAATTTTCGGAATAGCAATGCTTGTGGGTCCGGCGTCAATCGCGCCGGACAGTTTGGCCGCCGGCGGAAATCGTTGTACGGATCACTGCGCCGACAGATATAAGATTGCGCGAGATGGGTGCCGGGTCATTCCGTTCAAGACCGAGCGCAAAATTTGTGAGCGGCGCGCAAAAGAAGTGAAGGAGGATTGTAAGCACCGCTGCCGGTAAAGTCCGCGTAGCGGATGATTGACTGTAGCCCAGCGCTTCAGCGCTGGGATCGTTCACGAAAGATGTCAAAGGCCCGCGAAGCGGGCGACAGATTTCTGCCGCCGCTTTGCGGGCTGTCTTGTTTTCTTGCCATTCAATCCCAGCGATAAATCGCCGGGCTATTATCAGCCGTCCGCTGCGCGGACTCAAAACTTTTGGCCCGCCGCTTTGGCTTCATCACCGACGATCCCGGCGCCGGCTTCTTTCATTTCCTCAATCGCTTTCTTGCCATCATCTGGATTGACGTTGACGGCGCGCATTGCGTCCGCCAGCGCTTTGACTGTGAATCCATTGCGGACGCCGTCGATGACTGTCTGCTTGACGCAGTAGTCGGTCGCTAAACCGCCTATCCACACTTCATTGACACCCTCATCGCGTAGCAATTGCGCGAGTTGAGTTCCGTCGAAACCCGAGTAGCCGTCAGCGCGCTCGTCGAATCCTTTCGAGATGACGGTAATGCGCGGGTCGTCGAGTAAATCGGGATGAAATTCTGCGCCCCGCGTGTTCTGCACACAGTGAATGGGCCAGGTGCCGCCGTAAATCGCGAAGTGCTTCGTCTTCTCGGGATGCCAGTCGCGGGTTTTGTAGACCGGTTCGCCGCGATCGAGAAACTCCTTCATCAGCTTGTTCAGCGGCGGGACAACTTCGTTCCCTTCCGCAACCGCGAGCGACCCGCCAGGGCAGAAGTCATTTTGCACATCAACGACTACGAGAGCTTTCTTCATTGCTGGACTCCTTAACGTTTAGAGTCGGGCCGCTGCCTAACAAATAGTCGGCGGCAGTGCGCTTCTCAACAATCACAATCTTAGATTACCCTCCGACCGATCTTACTGCCTACCGCGCTAGAAATTCGTTGACTTTGCCTTCGTTTCTCGATAGAAGCATCTTCCCACCGCGTCGATGCTGCGAAGAACAAACAAACGGAGTTTCGCATGAGCGATCCTACTCTCAAGGCGACGTTGTGCCCGAAGTGCAGCACCCCGGCCGCGCCGGGCGAAAACTTCTGCCGCAACTGCGGTACGCAACTGTTCGCGCCGTCTGGCGCACCGCTGCCACCAACTCAAGCGGCACCGCAAGCGCCGACAATCACTGCGCCGCCACCTTCACCGCCACAATATCAAGCTCCCGCGGCGGTTGCGCCACCAAAAAAGCGTCGCAGCAAGCTAATGATGGGATGTCTTGTCATCATCGGATTAGGTGTCGTCGGGCTCCTGGCCGGTGGGGGTTACGTCTGGTATCGAACATC
>Ga0157378_10000029_pt1 | contig 125377 bp, 109 predicted proteins | sample M65metaG_FD_115309 | JGI IMG/M metagenome (GOLD analysis project Ga0157378, IMG submission 115309) | Miscanthus rhizosphere microbial communities from Kellogg Biological Station, Michigan, USA - M6-5 metaG | ecosystem: Host-associated > Plants > Roots > Rhizosphere > Soil | place: USA...
CCTCGGGATACAGAGTGGCGTGAATTCCGCCGAAAATCACATATGCTCCACGCTCTCGCGCCAGCGTTCCAAGTTCATAGCCGCGCAGCGCGTTGGCGGTATGAATGCCAATGCCGACGACATCTCCCGGCTGGATTCGCGCCGGATCGACTTGGAATAGAGTCTCATCAACAAGAATGGGGTCACCGAAAGTTCTTGGTGTAGCGCCGGCCAGCACGTATTGCCAACGGGGAGTGATGACTGCAGTCCCAAATGAGACAGTGCTCGGGTTAACCAGATGCACGTTCATCCCTGTTTTTCTCCTTGGCTTGCATTTTTGGTGAATACGCTTAGCGGAAACTGCGACGCGCGCGGGTTGGCTTGCTTCGTGCTGGCTCGGCGAGGTGAATGGCGTCCACGAGTATACGCCGAAAAGATGAGTTTCGATGCGAGTAGTCGGCAAAACAAGAAACTGACCACAACATGCCCGGATTGCTCGTCATAGATAGGGGCCCGTGGCCTTTGACTTTGGACCAGATCGCATCGATCGTTCACGCTCCGCAGGGCGCCGTGTGCCGCGAGAGACTATCCTTCCCTCCCAACTATTTGGCCGCCGTCTCCGTATACACGGCCCGGTGCTGCAAAAACAACCTGTTCCTGAGCGTTGAGCTTGGTTCGAGGATTTCCGCCCTTCTCCGGATCAACTCATTTACTTTCTTGTGCACTGCGCTTCTTCGAGCCTCGCGATCTTAAGTAGTAGGGTCGCATCTTGAGGGCCCCCGCGCCTTTACCCCAATGCACAAGCCATTGATCCACATCCTCGGAACCGGCGAGCACAGGTGCCCTAGCTCCGCTGCCAAGGCGGCGCACCGGACAGCCAAGATCACGCTCCCACCCCTGCACAGTGCAGACTCCGCGCTGCTCCAGTAGCTGCCGCAAGGCTGGTCGGCGCCTGTCTTGCCTGTTGTGGCAGTGTTCCCCATTACCCCGTTTCCACTCCCGCCTCGCTCCCTCGCGTCACCCGCTCCCGCCCATACCTGTGTCCAGCGTACAAATGCACCACCAGCTTGCTCGCGGCAATCAAGAGTACAATCGTGGTCGCGCCCAGCATTGGAAACAGTTGCATTTCGTCACGGCTCTCTACCGTTACACCCGCGATTTGCGACTGCGACTCCACCATCATCGAACCTCGATAATCAGTTTATGGCAAACCTACGGTGAGTCCCAGCACCTACATGAGTTTCAAAATAGGTCATACGTAACCGTTGTCAACCGCGTATTCACGCCGACCACTTATGAATGGAGCCTGGTTGCAGTGCGGCGGGGAGGGAAAGCCAATGGGAATCAGGATTGCTTCCATACGTGCAGCGGCCGTTTACCACTTTCGAGCAGACCAGTTGTTTATTGCTCTGCTTTCCAGACGGCGACCCCGAGGAGTTTCCCAGGTCCAGGTTTCTGGACAAAAGCCACAACCCGAAGATTGTTAGGAGCGAGGCCCGGTTTGATCTTCAGAGTCACGTCTTCAACAAGGTTCTTGCCCTTCTGGAGCTTAGCTACCTTTGTGATCTGTTGTACGACAGCCACGTGCTTCAAATGCCGGCCACCATTTTCCCCATGCAAAACCTGTGACTCGGTGTGATCGAGAGCAATCGCCAAGTACAAATCCGCGGTCGCGTTGTTATTGTCCTGGTCAGCCTCGAGATGCGCGCGAAGCAAGTCGGACTTGCTGTGATCGAAAGTCACCGTGCTGATTCGGATCGGAACCTTTGGAGTTGAGACAGCTTCTCGAAAGATCTGTTCGACGGCTTGGGGATCACTGAGTCCGATCTCCCGCGTACCGTCAACAATGATTTGGGGCGTATAGGGAGTGCTTAAGCCGAGTGCTCGCACGTAGGCACTCTGTCGATCGGTCAGCGCATGTGAGGAATTGGGATCCTTCCACCCATCGTGGTCCCAATAGTCAACATGTTCGCTGAGCACGATCAGGTAGGCGCCGGGAACGGGCTGCAGAGTATCGAGCTTCTGCACGAATTCGTCTGCCGGTGGGCAGCTGGAACAACCCTCAGAGGTAAACAACTCTACAAGCACTGGGTGTTTGGCGGTACTTCCGGCCGTGTCGGGACTAGCTTGAGCGTTTACGAGCACCCCAACCGCAAGCAGGATGGAAGCCGCAACAGCCCACATCGACTTAAGAATGAACTTCGGCATAAACCGTACCTACCAAGCTAGGGTACGCCTTCTGGTTCGCAACGTGAATCGAACGCCTGCCTAGCAACGACCGAGAAGCCAGGAACTTCCCAAACCCTCCTGAAATCGCGTTCGATCATACCAGTAAAGTTTGTTGATCCCGGAAGCTTGTCCGATCAGATTCGGTCGAGCAGGATTCCGGGATCATTCGGCTTAACTCAGAAGTATAGTTTTGCTCCCAACTGAAGAGCTGGGAAACCACCTTTGGTAAGACCTGCGGCTGCCGAACCAAGCGTGGCGCGGCTTCGTGGTACTGTCGCGATGGTTCTGCAAGAACACTTCGGTTTTGGATTGAACCGGCGACTAGAAAGCGCGGAAACCGAGGCGCAAGTTGAGCGTCAGGAAGGCAGGAGAAGGAATCATGTCGTACCAGCCGGCGGGTAAACGAACGCGGGCGCTCCAAAACCACCGCGCCAGAGTGATCCATGCGGCTTAGGGCTGGTCGGTCGTCTTTTCTGGGGGTTGGAGCCCTAGCTCCTTCATCACCATCTGCAAGTCTTTCCAAGCTTCCTTCTTCTGACGAGGATCACGCAGGAGGAATGCGGGGTGGTAAGTGACAGCAAGCTTGGTTCCGCGGAAGTCGTACCAGTGGCCGCGAAGTTCTGACATTGGAGCATTCACGGCAAGAAGTGTTTTGGCGGCGACGGCGCCAAGAGCAACGATGGCCCTCGGTTCGATCACCTTAATCTGCTGCATGAGAAATGGCGAGCAGGTTTCGCATTCGTCGCGCTCGGGCGTGCGATTGTTGGGCGGACGACATTTGATGATGTTGGCAATGTAAACCTCCTCGCGGCGCAGACCCATGGCTTTGATCATGTTGTTCAGTAACTGCCCTGCACGGCCGACGAACGGTTCTCCCTGTTCGTCTTCGTCCGCACCCGGGGCTTCGCCGATGAACATCAGATCAGCGTTGGGGTTCCCAACACCGAAAACGATCTGCTTTCGCCCCTGTTTGTGCAAGCGACAACGCGTACAGTCGCCGATTTCTTCGCGAATCAAACGTAGAAGAGAAGTTCGGTCAGCAGGAGCTGGCGGGGGGGCGGCTGCTTTGGCATTAGACATTTGGGGAGCAGGCTCCGTGGTTTCAGCGATGTTGAATTGCGCAACGGGCAAATCCGGTTCTGGTTGGGAACGGCGGTAAAAGTCATAGATGCCGAGGTCACGGTAATAACGAAGCCGCTCAACGAGAGCCTTGCGGGTTTCGGGATCAAGAACTTCTGGCATCGGGTTGGATTCTACTACGGCGTTCGCGGTGGAAGGCGTTCGAAAACCTTGCCCGATCTTGACTCCGACAATGAGTCCATCGCCCAATCTAAGCTTCTTTTATTTACGGTCAGGTCTACCCTTCCGGATCGGAAGACCCCACGGTTAGGAAACCGGAATGCGTTTTTTCAACTGGACGGCGCAATCGAGCACCCGATGAGCGACCTCCCATTTTGTCGTTTCGGGAACGGCGATGGTCTCAGAGGCGGTAAGAATCCTGACCGCGTTGCGCTCGCTGTCAAAGCCGACGCCCTCTTTCGACACATCATTCACAACGATTGCGTCCAGCGACTTCGAGGCAAGTTTTTTGCGGGCATTTTCCAGGATATCTTCCGTTTCTGCGGCAAAACCTATGACGATCTGTGCTTGCTTGCGACGCGCGATTTCGGCAAGGATGTCAGTCGTCGGCACAAGTTCGAGGCTCAGCGTGCCCCGACGCTTGATCTTCTGATCAGGCGGATTCCGGACGGTGTAGTCGGCAACGGCGGCAGCCTTGATCACGATGGAAGCTCCGGGCAAAAGACGTAACACTGCTTCGGTCATTTCGGCTGCCGATTGGACCTCGGATACCTTTGCCCCGGAGGGCGGCTTCAGCGCGGTCGGCCCCGTGACCAGCAGCACGCGGGCACCCCGACGCAGGGCGGCTTCAGCCAATGCATATCCCATGCGCCCGCTTGAACGATTGCTCAGGTACCGAACAGGATCGATCTTCTCGCGAGTCGGCCCCGCGGTGATGAGAACTGTTTCGCCCGCGAGATCCTGCGAGCTTCCCAGAGCTTCGAGGGTTGCGGCTACGATTGCCTCATTTTCCGCCAGCCGGCCTGGGCCGGTCATGCCGCAAGCAAGATATCCGCTCCCGGGATCGACAATTCTCACCCCCCGTTTCTGAAGCGTCTCCAGGTTCTGCTGGGTCGCCCGGTGCTCCCACATGTTCACGTTCATGGCGGGCGCAACGACTACCGGCGCGGTGGTGGCGAGGTACAGCGTGGTCAAAAAGTCATTCGCGATTCCCTGGGCGAACTTGGCCAGAACATCGGCGGTGGCAGGGGCGACGAGCAGCGCGTCAATCGACTGCGCAACCGCAATGTGCTCGATCGCTGAATCAATGTTGGGCTCAGTTCCAGCCTCACGGCTGAACATCCCGGTAATAACTTTCTCTCCTGACAGTGCCGCGAATGTCAGGGGACGAACAAACTCCTGCGCGGAGTCCGTCATGATGACTTGAACGCGGATGCCGCGATCCTGCAGCAGACGGACGATCTCAGCGGCTTTGTAGGCGGCGATACCGCCACAGACTCCGAGAGCTACTTTCATAGGCTGGGTGAGCAACGAGTCCGCGAGCCGTCTACAAACAAGGCATCATCCCTCATTGTTCGAAGCGTGCTCAGCCTTCCTGGCCTAGCGCCTTGTCGAGCATTTCGCCCGCGGCTTCGACCGGAGAAGTCTCGCCTTCCGGCACTACCCATTTCACTTTGCCGGCCTTGATCTCATCCTGCGCGATGCGGCAAGGTTTGCGGGAATGCGTCTCGATCACCGGAGGTGCTCCACCCTGGAGCTGGCGCGCCCGGCGCGCGGCTACGAGGATGTACCGATAATTGCTGTCGAAACCATCGATCAACTTCATGGAAATTCTCCCTGCCTACTTCCCGCCAGCCGCGACTTCCCGAAACGATTGCAAGATCGGCTCGAGACGATCGCGAACGTTGCCCAACCGGCAGGTTTCCGCTAGCGCAGTTAAGTTTACATCCGGATTGCCGGCGCGTTTCCGCCGCTCGGAAAGCAAGACGGCTTCCAGAGCCTTGACAGAATCGTCCAGATGATCGTTCACCAAAATATAGTCGTATTTATCGTAATTCTCAATCTCACGGGTAGCGGCGTCGAGCCGTTTTTGAATGACCTCCTGGGAGTCTTGCCCACGCGAGCGCAAACGCTGTTCGAGGGCATTCCGATTGGGAGGCAGAACAAAAATGCAAATCGCCTCGGGTAACTTGCCCTTGATCTGCGCGGCCCCCTGAACATCGATATCGAGAAGCAAGTCTTTACCCTGCTGTTCCGCCTTGTAAAGGAAGGAGCGCGAGGTACCGTAGTAGTTGCCGAAGACGTCAGCGTGTTCCAGAAACTCGCCTTTCTCGATCATTGCTTCGAACTCTTTGCGCGAAACAAAGAAATATTCGCGTCCATCTCGCTCAACTCCGCGTGGAGGACGAGTGGTATAGGAGATAGAGAACTCAAGGTTGGGCACGATACGACGAATTCGGGATACCAGGGTTGACTTCCCGGACCCGGACGGCGCGGAGATGATGAAGATGTTCACCATTATTCGATATTTTGCACCTGTTCGCGGGCTTTCTCGATGTCTGCCTTCATCGCCAGTCCCGCCTCTGTAATCCTGGCGGCATCGCCGGCAAGGCCAGAAGTCTTTGAAAGTAGGGTGTTCGCCTCGCGGTTCATCTCCTGCAATAGGAAGTCCATTTTCTTGCCAACCTCGCCTATGGTATCGAGCAGGCCGAGAAAGTGCTCGACGTGGTTTTTGAGCCGGACCAGTTCCTCCTGTATATCGCTGCGGTCGGCGAGAACCGCCGCTTCCTGCAGGATACGCTCCTGGTCAACCGAGCTTCCCAGCCACTCCTGAATGCGGCTCCGCAGGCGTTCGCTGTAAGTTTTAAGCACCGCGTCACGAAAGATTGCGACTTCGGCGCAAGCCTTGCGAATGCTTTCCATGCGCTCCCGCAGTTCGCGGTCCATGGCGCGCCCTTCCTCTTCGCGCACGCGATTCAGCTGATCGAGCGCTTGCTCAAGCTTTGGCAAGACGGCGGGGGTGAGTTGTTCATCCGAGGGAGCCACGTTGGTGTCAAGTGCTCCGGGGAGGCGAAGTACCGCGTTCAGATCCGGTTCGGCAGCAATTCCGGCTTCAATGGCAGCGGCACGAAAAGCCTGTATGTATCCGGAAACCAGGGCCCTGTTCAGGGAGAGTGGAACGGCTCCGCTTTGCTCAAAGGAAAGATTCACATCCACATGCCCCCGAGCGAGCTTTTCTTTGAGAACACGGCGCATCGACATTTCTAGCGAATCGGTGTTCGAAGGCAGCCGAAAATGGAGGTCAAGAAAGCGATGGTTGACAGACTTGATCGAGACGTTGAAAGCCAGATTGTTAATCTGGCCTTTCGCCTGGGCAAAACCCGTCATGGATCGAATCGACATCAGTAGGTTCCCGCCCCATTGGTAAGCTGCGCGACCCCGCGAGCGTCTACGTCGATGAATTGAAGATCATACAACCTGCGATAAATGCCTGCTTTCTGCATAAGTTCTTCGTGCTTGCCGACCTCGGCGATGGTTCCGTTTTCGAGAACCACGATGCGGTCGGCCCGGCGCACGGTCGAAAGGCGATGGGCGATGACGATAACGGTGCGCCCGGTCATCAGGTTCTGCAGCGCGGATTGCACAAGCGATTCGGATTCGCTGTCGAGCGCGGAAGTAGCTTCGTCGAGGACGAGAATGGGAGCGTTCTTCAGCAGGGCACGGGCGATGGCGATGCGTTGGCGTTCTCCGCCGGAAAGACGCAGGCCCTTTTCCCCGATGACAGTGTCATACCCGTTGGGCAATTCCATAATGAAATCGTGGGCCAGAGCGGTGCGGGCAGCCGATTCGACTTCCGCCTGGGAAACACCCGGTTGCCCGTAAGCGATGTTGTTCCTCAGGGTGTCATTGAAAAGAACGGTTTCCTGGGTTACCACGCCGATTTGCGAGCGCAACGACGCCAGGGTGACGTCGCGAACGTCATGGCCATCAACTTGGATGAATCCGGAGGTCACGTCAAAAAACCGTGGCAAGAGCGAGACCAATGTGCTCTTACCGGCGCCGCTCGAGCCGACGAGGGCCAAAATCTCCCCAGCTTTCACCGCCAAATTGACGTCGTGCAAGACCTCGCGGTTCGTCACTTCGGTTCGGTAGCAGAAGCTCACGCCTTGGAAGGCGATGCTCTTGGAGAAGGGGGGAAGGGTCGGTGCACCGGCCCGCTCCTGAACCTCGTCCTCGACATCCATGAACTTAAAGATTTCCGAGGAGGCCCCCAACGCCTGCTGGAAGTTGTTGTAGAAAAGCGCAAACTTACGCACCGGATCGTAAAGCCGGAAGACGGCAAACAGAAACACCACAAAATCACCGGCTGTCATCCAGCCATGGACAATCTGGTATCTTCCCAATCCCAGCAGGAAAGCAATCGCAATCGCACCAAAAATATCCATCAAGGGCGAACTGATGGACGCAGCAGCGACCGACCGGAGGTTGGCGCGGAACAGTCGGTGCGCCGCACGCTTGAACCGGGCGAACTCCCAAGCCTCCATCCCGAAGGCCTTTACGATACGGTTGCCGGTAATGGTTTCGTGGAGAATGTTCTGAATATCAGCCAGCTGGTCCTGGCCCCGTCGCGTCGTCCTGCGAACGCCATGCCCAATTTTCCAGGCCGACACGATGATAAAAGGCACGAACAGGAGCAATAGCCATGCCAGTTGCTTGCCCTTGATGATTACGACGGCAACAGTAAAAAGGAAGGTAAAAACCTGCTGCAGAAATTCGGCAAGTACGTTCGACATCGCGAACTGCACCCTCTCGATGTCGTTCACGATCGTGGATATGAGCTTCCCCGTCGGGTACTTCTGAAAGAAAGCGCTCGAGCGCCGCAGGATCGAGTTGTACAAACTGTTGCGAAAATCGGTTACCAGGCCATATCCCGTGTAGTTGACCAGGTACGTGCCTACATAATCAAAAACTCCCTTGAGGATCGTGGACACGATGAAAGCGTAGGCCACGATGGTCCAAACGTTGTGGAAATGCGAAGGGACAAACGGTTGCAAGTAAATGGTGCGATCTGTATGCGGGATTTTGAGCAGCAGAATACTTCCGGAATCCGACGTGGGATTCAGAACCCGGTCGAGCACGGGACCGAGCAACACCACGCGGAAGGCATCGAGGAACCCTACACAGGCGAACAATAGGACAGAAGGGATGAAGAACCAAAGGTACGGAACCACGTACCGAAGCAACCGTTTCAGTTGCCGCATGGGGTGCTCCAGTCGATCGGCAGTGACAATCTAGGCGCAGGCACACCTAGTCGGGCGAAGAACAGCCCAGAACGTCGCTGGTCCAGAGGGGCCAAGGTGAAGGCTTTATTCTACTGTACCTGCTGCTCGGCCCAGACACCCAATGGTGCTTGGGAAACTCCCCCCCGCTGGGCGAAGCGAATCGAGAACCGGCTCGGCCGTCCAGTCCCCGCGACCCAATCGTTCAAAACCTTTATTTCGGGCAGTCGCGGTGAACCACCTTGATTCTGTAGCCCGCTTTCTTCAGCCGCTTGCCAACATCTTCAGCAATCATGACGGAGCGGTGTTGGCCGCCCGTACAGCCAAAGGCAATCGTGAGATAGCTCTTGCCCTCGTGAATGTAGTGCGGCAGCAGATAGACGAGCAGTTCAGAAATCCGCTGGATGAACTCCGTGGTCTGCGGAAAAGAGCGTATGTACCTGGCGACCTTGGGATGACGTCCGGTGAGGGGTCGGAATTCGGGCAGGAAGTGGGGATTGGGGAGGAAACGTACGTCGAACATGAGGTCGGCGTCGTCCGGAACCCCGTGTTTGAACCCAAAACTCACGCACGAGACCAGGATGTTGCGGCCATTCTCTTTCTTCTCAAAAAGGGCCGTAATATGTGCCCGGAGCTCGTGCACGTTAAACTTCGAAGTATCGATGACGAGATCGGCGAGATTCCGAATGTGACGAAGATGGCGCCGCTCGGCGGCAAGCGAGGCCTTGACGGTAGTGTTCGTGCCCAGAGGATGGGGCCTTCGGGTTTCACTATACCGGCGCAGCAGCACCGAGTCCGACGCCTCCAGAAAGATCACTTTCGTCGAGATCATGCGGCGGACCGACTTCACGATTTCAGGGAGTTCCTCGAGTTGTCGGCCTTCGCGAACGTCTACCACCAGCGCCGTACGCTCGATTTCTGAGGATTGTCCGACTAGTTCGGCAAAGCGCGGTATGAGGCCGATGGGCAGGTTATCCACGCAATAATAACCAAGATCTTCGAAAGCCTTGAGTACCGAAGCCTTTCCCGACCCGCTCATTCCGGTAATGATGACCAGTTCTCCGGACGGACGGCTGTTCTGAGGGCTAGCTTTGTGCGCAACTTTTCGGGCGGCATCGCTGATTTTGCTAGTGATTTTGCGAAGCGGCATTTTGCAGGATGGTAGCAGACCAATGGCCTGTCGCGCACGAGTGCCTATCGTTTTTCCTGATTCCCCCCATCGCAGATGCGAATCGAATCCGGCGGTTGGAATGGGCGCTTCCGCGATACACTATTCAGTACTTCCCGTTTCTCCCGAATTCATCTCAGAGGACCTTCGGCCATGTTGCTCAAGAACCGTCTTTTCACCCCGGGCCCCACCCCGCTCCTGCCGGCAGCGCAGAACGCTATGGCGGCATTTACCGCCCATCATCGCACCGCTGATTTCAAGGCTCTATTCACCCGCGTGCTCACCGATATGAGAGATTTCATCGGTACCTCGCATGACGTGCTGGTGATCGCATCCTCGGGCACGGGGGCTATGGAAGGATCGGTGTCGAATCTGACTTCCCCCGGGGATCGCGTGCTGGTTCTCACCGCGGGCAAGTTCGGAGAGCGCTGGCGCGATCTGGCCCAAGCCTATCAGTGCCAGGTGGATCTTGTAGAGAAGCCCTACGGCGAAACGTTTTCCCTCGACGAAGTCCGGGAGAAACTCACTCCTGAGACCAAGGCCGTTTACCTGCAGGCCACCGAGAGCTCGACGGGCACGCGGCACGACGTACGAGGCATCGCCCAGCTGGTGCGTGCTAATAGCGATGACACGTTGCTGGTGGTCGACGCGATTACGGGTTTAGGTACGACGCATCTCGATGTAGATGGCTGGGGGATCGACGTGATCATCGGCGGATCACAAAAAGCCTTGATGATCCCTCCGGGACTGGCCTATTTGGCGGTCAGCGATCGCGCCTGGAAACGCATGGATGCCACCAAAAACCCCCGCTATTACTTCGATTTTCGCAAAGAGCGGAAGTCCAATGCCAAGGGCGAGACGGCCTTCACGCCAGCAACTTCCCTATGGGCGGGCCTCGGTGCGGCACTCGATTTCGTGCGTCAAATGGGCAACGGCGACCTCGCTACAGGGCGCAAGGCGCTGGTTGACAATGCCGAACTCGCAGCGGAGATGACCAGAGCAGGCGTTAGCGCGCTTGGGCTGAAATTGTTCACATCGAGCCCCGGTGCAGCGCTGACCCCGGTAGTTTCACCCGCAGGCCTTGATTCCGGCAAGATTGTAAAGGAGTTCCGCGAATCGTTTTCGGCGGTGGTTGCGAACGGCCAGGGCGACATGAAGGGCAAGCTATTCCGTATCGCCCATATCGGCTACTACGACTTCATCGATACCATTGGGATTTTGGCCGCACTCGAGCACGTACTGGCAACGGTGACCGATCAGCCGGTGGAGTATGGACGTGGCGTCAGCGCCGCGCAGGAAGTATTCGCGCGGTCAAGAGCACGCGAATTGGCCGGCGTTTCCGATAAGAATTAGGCGAGGCGGCAGTACAAGCCGCCTCATCTTATTGGACGTTGAACGTCATCGCCTGAGAGGTAACAGCCGTCGTCCCGCCACCGTAAATGCCGCCGGAGGTGGCCGGATTTGTAACCGTGACCGGAACTGGACCCGCAGTTGCAATGGCACTGTTCGGGATTTGAGCGGCCAGCTTGCCTGCTGTTACTAGGGATGTGCTTTGCTTCACGCCGTTGAAATTGATCGACGCGTTGGCTGCAAAACTCGTGCCAACCACTTCCAGCTGGAAGGATCCGCTGTTCGCAATAACGCCGGCGGGGTTCAGCTGGGTAATCGATGGAGTAGCGGCCGGTGTTGGAGGGGTCGTGGATTTCGAACCGTAGCCACAACCGGAGGCCAACGCACAAGCCAGAAAAACAATCGCGAGTCTCATAATGTTCTCCCTACGAAGGATTTATCTTGAAGTCTAAGAAAACAAGGTTTCCGGGGTGTCTGGAATCTGTCACTTTCTTGTAAAGGAATTCATATATATGAAGATCATCGTCGCCGAGAAAATGTCTTCTTCCGCCGTAAACCTTTTGCGTGAACCTGGATGGACGGTGGTAACCCCTGATCAAATCAACGGAAACCTGCCTCAGGAATTGCAGGATGCCGACGCTTTGCTAGTGCGTTCGGCAGTGCAAGTGAATGCAGCGCTGCTCGAAAAAGCCGGCAAGCTGCGCGTGATAGGTCGCGCCGGTGTCGGCGTGGACAACATTGAGATGGAACCGGCCACCCGAAAGGGCATCGCCGTGATGAACACTCCGGGCGGCAACGCGGTTGCGGTTGCAGAGCACACGATTGGGCTGATGCTGTCGATGGCACGGTTCCTGCCGAAAGCCAATCAGACGATGCACGAAGGCAAGTGGGAGAAGAAGTCGCTGCAAGGCACCGAGCTGAAGGGCAAGACGCTCGGTATTGTCGGGCTCGGTAAGATTGGGGTGGAAACGGCAAGACGTGCCCGTGCATTTGGCATGGACATCATCGCCCACGATCCGTTCGTTTCTGCGCAAATGGCAAAGGAAAACGGAATCAAGCTCGGCTTACTCGATGAGGTGTTCGCCGCATCAGACTATCTGAGCCTGCACGTAGGCCTGACGCCGCAAACGCAAAATATGATCAACGCCGAGTCTTTGAAAAAGATGAAGCCGGGCGTGCGAATCGTGAACTGCGCGCGTGGCGAACTGATCGATGAAGCCGCGCTAGTCGCAGCCCTCCAGGAAGGGCAGGTGGGGGCCGCAGCGCTTGACGTATTTCCCAAAGAACCGCTCAAGGATTCTCCCCTGCAAAAGATGGACAACGTCATCCTGACACCCCACATCGCCGGATCGACCAATGAAGCCCAGGAAAACGTGGGGCAGCAGATCGCGATGCAGGTGAAGGAATACCTGAAGCACGGCGTGATTCAGAATTCGGTGAACGTTCCTTCGGTGACGCACGAAGAATACCTTCTGCTGAAGCCCTACGTTACGCTGGCAGAACGGCTGGGCTCGTTTCTGGCGCAAATCAGCGAAACCGGACTGGAGTCGATTTCCATCGGCTACACCGGACACATCACCGAGTGGAAAACGGAACTGATCCGCAACGCAGCCGTGAAAGGCATTTTGAGCGTGGCCGGAGAGGAAAAGGTGAACTTGGTGAACGCGGTGAGCCTGGCCGCCGATCGCGGAGTGCAAGTTCAGGAAGAGAAAAAACCAAAAGCATCCAGCGGCGGGGTAGGCAGCGTCATCTCCATCACCGTTAAAAGCCACAAAGGCAGCCATGTCGTGAAGGGCGCGGTGTTGCACGAAGAGACGGCTCGCCTCTTGCATGTCGACGGAATCGATGCGGAAGCTCCTTTGGAGCAGAACCTGATCTACATGCGGAACCAGGACGTGCCCGGTGTTATTGGTAAGGTCGGAACCATCCTGGGCAAGCATGGGATCAACATCGCCAACTTCTCGCTGGGACGACGAAGCGAAGAACCGGTGGCGGGGACTCCTCGCGAGGCCATCGCCGTTGTGCACGTGGATGGCCCGGTTCCCCAGGCTGTCATCAGTGAACTGAAGGGTATACCCGCCGTGCAGCAGGCAAGAGCCGTTCGCCTGCCGCAATAGATCCGATTCGAAGGGGAGAGGATGAAGAAAGGACAGATCGTGGCCGCGGCAGCGGTATGGTTCATGGCTGTCGCGGCCGCTCAAGCTCAGGTAGGCGTGGACGTATCTCTGTCGGGCGCAGGGGTTTTCCCAAAGAGCACCAGTTCCTCTACCAGCAATGTCAGCAATGATCCAACGAATTCCGCTGCGGTGTTTGGATCGATTGACTATCACTTCAACCAACGCCACGGAATCGAACTGAATCTGGGCCACACCAATAATTCACAAATATTCACTCTTCCGCCCGATACATATCGGGTGAAGACCGGAATTTTCGAATTCACAGCCGCCTATGTTTTCACGCCCTTAACCAGGGGGCGATGGACCCCATTCCTCTTAGCCGGAGGTGGGGGACTGGGATTTTCGGTCGATGGCACCTACATCGACACTCTTCCAACCGATCTCGGAGCCGTTCGTCAGACCCGGCTGGCCGTTTTGTATGGCGCAGGCACCAACTATCGAATTTGGGGACGTTTAGGCTTACGATTGCAATATCGCGGTCTGTTCTTCCGAGCGCCTGACTTCGGCGTACCGAGCCGGTTCTATACCGGAGCGAGGGGCCATATGGCTGAGCCGGCCGTCGGTATTGTGGTGAAATTCTGATCAAGGCTCGAGGGCGGCATTGCGTAGCTTACGGGTTTCCGCCAGCAATGCCATCGAGTGCATCAGATTCTGCAGAGTAACGATCCCCACCAAGTGCTGCTGATCGACGACGGGAAGAATGCTGGTGTTGCGAGCGCTGAGTTTGCGGAATGCCGACGCCAACGTTTCCGACCTGGGTGCGACGTCGAAGATTCGGCTCATCACCGATTGCACGTAGCCGTTGCCCTCGCTGCGGAGAGTCTGCAGGATCTTCTGTTTTGAAACCACACCCACCATGTCCGAGCCGCGGATGACGGGGAAATCGTCTTGCAGGCAATGAACCGCTTTCTCTAATGCATCTTCCAGAGTGTCGGCCGGCGAAAGGGTCGCGAAATCGGTCAGCATGATGTCTTCCAGGCGCACGGTTTCCAGAACGGAGTGGAACACCGCGGAGCGCTCCTCAATCTGAGCAGCGATGAACAGAAATGCGCCAATAAGAAGGAACCAGCTATCCCAAATGCCGGCAAGAAAGAACGCCGCTGCAAACCCACGGCCGATGCTCACCGCCCGGCGGGTCGCAACCACCGGATCCATGGTGCGGCCAAAGTAGGCGCGTAATACTCGACCACCATCGAGCGGATACGCCGGCAACAGATTGATGGCGGCGAGCCATAAGTTGGCCCACACGACCGCATGAGGAAGATTGGTAGTGGTCAGCGCGGGATCGGGCCACAGGGATGCTTGTGGCACGGCGAAGCGTGAAAGCAATGCCCCGCATCCAGCAATCAAGAGACTTGCCGCTGGACCGGCAAGCGCGATTCGGGTGTCTCTCCTCCAGTCGGGAGTAATCTCGGGCTGCGTTTCGTCGAAAACCGTGACCCCGCCAATCGGGAAAAGCACCACTGCCCGGCGCGGCGAACCCGACAGCCTCTCCACCAGTGCATGCCCGACCTCATGGGCAACGGCGCTCGCCAGCAGAATGGCGATCAAGGCAGTTAACCGCTCGGGCGTTGCGTTAAGATGAGCCGCTCGCTCGCTGAACGAAATGAACGGGAAGAGAAGCAGGAATAAGAAGTGGATGCGGAGTTCAACACCAAAAATCCGCCCCATCGGTATCGACCAAGTTCTCATGCTCTGCTGTAATCTTATACGACCTAGGCGGAGAGCGGGATTGCGGGTACGGTTACGAGAGTGAATGCGAGTCATCGCTGGAAAATTTCGCAGCCGGCCCTTGCGTTCCCTTAGCGGAGTGGACATCCGGCCAACCTCTGACCGGTTGCGCGAGACCCTGTTCAACGTTCTCACCGCCGGGAACCCGCAGGCACTGGAAGGCTCGGTGTGGGTCGATTTTTTTGCTGGAACGGGTGCCGTGGGAATTGAGGCGCTAAGCCGGGGAGCCGCCATGGTGCATTTTGTCGAGCACTCAGCGCGCGCGATCGAGTTGATCAGCAGAAACCTTGAGTCCCTTGACATCAAGCAGGGATTTCGGATTATTCAGCAGGGGACGCGAGAGGCAATCGCCCTGCTTGATGCCCAAGGGGTTCGCGCCAACATGATCTTCTTGGATCCGCCCTACCAGTTAGAGACCACCTACCTTTCTACACTACAGGCTCTTGCGGAATCGAGGTTGGCGGCTCATGCACAAGTGATCGCCGAGCATGCAAAGCGCTTTGATCCGGGCCGTAAGTTCAAGGCCTTGGAACGCACGCGGAAGTTGGAGCAAGGGGATGCCGCGCTGAGTTTCTATCAGGCCACTCTAACCTGAGCCGGTCTGGCAACGATGGCTTGGACGCTGTCCCTCCTGCGCTTGTGGCAAATTAGTAGGACATGTCCGCGCCCGAACCCCAATCTGGCCTGGCAGCGTTTCGCCATGTTGACTTTTGTCTTTACCAAACTGAGCGCTTCCTTATGGTTGCCGCGCTTGAGATGCAATCGGTAGCGGTCGGATGGCAGGTCTATGAGATCACCCGGCGCCCCTTGGATCTTGGTTTGGTCGGGCTTGCCCAGTTCTTGCCTAACATCTTTCTGTTTCTGCTCGCCGGGCATACCGCGGATCGATTGGATCGAAAAAAGATCCTGCTGTTCTGTAACGGAGGATTTGCGCTTTGCTCTGCGCTGCTGATCGTGATCGCACGCTCGGAGCCACGCGATGTTAAAGCCATCTACCTAGTGCTGATTCTGCTCGGGGTGGTGCGGGCGTTCAATTCCCCCGCTGGACGCGCTCTGCTTCCGCAACTTGTACCGATCGACGTCTTCCCGAATGCCGTGGCCTGGAATGCCACAATCTTCCAAGGATCGACGATTCTCGGCCCCGCTATGGGCGGATTTCTATATGCCCTGTTCGGGGGGCCGGCTGGAGTCTATGCCATCAGTGTTGTCGGTTGCATTCTTGGCATTCTCGCTTTGCTGCGCATCCATCTGCAGCCTGCGTCCCGACCCGACGAGGAAGTCAACATGAAGACTCTGCTCGCGGGCCTACATTACATCTGGACCCACAAAGCAATCTTGGGCACGATTTCCTTGGATCTGTTTGCTGTGCTTCTGGGCGGGGCGGTTGCGCTGTTGCCGGTCTTTGCCCGCGAGGTTCTCAATACTGGCCCGTGGGGACTGGGACTCCTGAGAGCATCTCCCGGGGCGGGGGCTACGATCATGGCGATTTTGCTCGCCTATCGGCCGCTGCGCAGACGGGTGGGTAAGATCATGCTCTTCTGCGTAGCGGGGTTCGGACTTTTCACGATTGTCTTCGGCCTCTCGCGAAGCCTGGCGCTTTCGATCGTTTCTCTCGTATTGGTCGGAGCCAGCGACATGGTGAGCGTGGTGATTCGCGGAACGTTGGTGCAGATCGCTACACCGGATTCGGTTCGTGGGCGGGTCAATGCCGTCGAGATGATCTTTATTGGCGCCTCGAACGAGTTTGGAGAGTTTGAGTCGGGAGTCACAGCGCAGTGGTTCGGTGTAGTGCCCGCCGTAGTGCTGGGAGGCATTGGCACCCTCGCCATTGTAGGGCTTTGGGCTTGGCGATTCCCCGAACTCCGTAAGACAGAGAGTCTGACGCCACTAGAGCCTCTAGAAGTAAGTCCGACGGGGGATTAACTTCCAATTCCTCGGCCCGTATGACCTTTGCTGGTACGCGGCATCTGCGGAGAAAAGGTGCAACGGACAGACGATGAGGCGAGTAAGCCGAGCGCATCTCGGGCTACCTGGCTGGAACGATGGTCTTGGCGGAGCTCATATTCTCGAATCGGTCGTAAGCACGGACAACAACGACATGCTCCTGCATCCCGGCCCCGCCGGCCAAGGGCACCGTGATGTCATAGGTCTCCGACTTCGAGTCCGAAAGACCGCCAACCGGCTCGACGAAATGCCACTCACCCGCGTCCACAGAGTACTCGGCGCGCTTGATGGGCGAGAACCCATCGACGGCACGGAACTGCACATGCAACGAGTTCCCCTCGACCGAAGCCTTCACGTCTAGAACCTGCGGAGGCGTGGTATCCACCTCAAAGCGGTCGCTCTCACGCTCGGAGGTGAGCGCATCTTGCGGCGAGTGCGACGGCGCGTCGGAAGCGACCACCTTCAAAGTGTAGGCGCCATCCGGCAAAAGCGACGCGTCGAACGAGTAGAACTTTTCGGTCAGATTCGCCTTCAGCAACAGCCAACGGCTCTGACCATCACCGCGGTAATAGATGGAATAAACCATCTGGTCATCGTTGTCGTCCCGCACGTTCCACTTCACGCCGATGGACTGGCGGTCGCGGGCTACGATCGGTTGTGGATCGAAGCGCTGTCCAGGGTCGAGGTTCGGAGGCCGTGGTGGAGACTGATAGCGCGTCCCTACCGAGACCGCGACGTCGTCGAATTCTGGGGCCACGTTCTTCGGCAGGTAGTTGACCACAACGCTATCCACCTGCGGCGCGGTATCGCCGGGGTGCAAAATCGCCTTCCATTGGATAAAACGCGCCGGCGGCGCGGGAATCTCCGCCTCCTTTTGCAGATCGACCTTTTTCCATGTGCTCCAGTTGCGATCGGGATTGTCGACGTTTCCGCTGCGGGCGAAAAGTTCGACATTTCCCTTGCCGCGAAATTCTGCTCGGCCCCACTTCGAGAACACGTGCGCGTCGAAGACGTCGCTCTCGTAGCTGCCCTCGGCGTCGGGTGCGCCGCTTAGGAGAAAGAGCTTCCCCAGATTGCTGGTGGAAACATACAGGCCTGCGCTCGGAGCCTTCACAAAGGCGGTGACTTGGTTCGCGCCAGCCTTGATCAACTCGATGTAGTCTTCACGCCCGGTAATTTGATAGATCTGTCCGCGATTGCCGGTACCTGCGAGCAAGCGGCCACGCGAATCGAAAGCCAGCGAGTAAACCAGGTCGTCTCGCGAATTCCAGATGCGCGAAGGCGAACCGTCGGGCGAGATGCGGTAGATTTCCGATCCGCCGGGGACCGCCGGGCCAGAACTGTTCAAGGTAAGCGGCGGCTCGGTGGTTTGGTTCGAGTTCGGGTTGCCGGCAGGTCCACCCGCGTTGGGATTCGCATTCGGAACAACGATGGTTACGTTTCCACGATTGTTGTTGTCGCCCGACCGCTTCTCCCCCGCCGCGGCCGCATAGATATTTCCGCTTTCGTCGATCGCTAGGCTGGTGATTTCCCGCTTAGGCGTGCTGTAGAGCACAAAGCCTTCGCCTTTCGGTGTGATTCGATAGATCAGACCGCTGCCATCCGATCCCGCGATCAAGTTTCCTTGCTTGTCAAAAGCGAGAACCCGAATGTGGGGCTCATCGCTCTTGAAGAACACCGAATGCTCGCCGCTGGGGGTGATGCGAAAGATTTCCCCGTGATCTCCGGTGGCTACGAAGAGGTTGCCGGCATCGTCAAGTGCCAAGGCCCAAATGTATTTCGTGCCGGGATCGAAGTACACCGATGATTTCCAGCCGGCCTCGGTTGTTGGCTCTTGGCTTCCGGCTCTCTGCCCTTGGTTCTTGGGGGATGGGGATTGGCTTGCCTCGGCTGAGGAATTTCTCTCCAGACGGTAAACCTTCCCGTCGGGATTAGTGGCCGCATAAATTACTCCCTGTTTATCGACCACGAGCGCTTGCACTTGCAATTCCTGAGGCTGAAAGATGGCCACGGGTTGGCGTCCGCTCACGCGGTAGACGCGCGCCGGAGCTCCGGTAGCCTGATAAATGTCACCATTCTGGGCCACCGCGGCGGCCCAGACGGCACTGGAAGGGGTCGTCGCCACCAGTTTGAAGGCGGGCGCGATCTGCAAAATTCCGTTGCTCGAAATTGCGACCCCGTGAGCGGTCCCCTTCGAGAAATCGTCGTACTTGTTCTGTTCCCAAGTACGAGTACCTTCTGCGAACACCCATAGAGCGGTCGATACAAAAACGATGAGCAGGAAAGAAGAAAATCTTACTCGAATGTGCACTGAGTTGTAGCCTCGTGAGATGGAGGAAGAAACGCTGAGATCAGACTATCACGCGGGGATTGGATGCTCTTGGCCGAGGTATGATTCCCACCCTTTCACAAATCGGGAAGGGTGGGGTAGGCGTGCGCGTTCCTGCTTACTTAATCGTGATCGACAACAACTGCGCACCCGAGACCACGTAATCGAGCGGCTTGGTCGAAGTCTCGCTGACCGACGATTCACCGAGCACGGTCATATCTTGAGTGCCGCGCATTCCGTCCATCACATTCATTACAGAAAGTGGAAGGGTTGGCATCACCTTGTCCGCGACCATGGCTTCGGGGTCCTGATCAAGTACCGAAACATAAACACGATTGTTCACATGCTGTTTGTTCAGGACTCCAATGGTCGAAGCAAGATCGAGCCTCTGCGAGCCGGATGGATTCCTGCGAAGACGGTCGAGCATGTCGCCATCGCTCACCAGAATCCGCATGGTTGAGCCCTTGGAAGCCGAGGTCGGAATGCGAACTGGTACGTGTTCGATGATTGCGTCACCGCGATAGGGACGCAGGAGAATTTCAATCGTGACCTCATCGCCAGGGCGAGCTTCGCTGACATCGGTGCGCGCACTCTCGAGCCGCGCCGAACGGCGATCATTGGTAACTTCAAAATCGAGCTGCAGCCCCTTGATATCAGGCGTGCTGTAAGGATTATCGTAAATGCGTCCGAAGCTACCGCCGATCGAACTGGCGGCCATCATGGCCGCGGGTTGCAGACCGTCAGGGCTGGCAGAAAACATGTCTTCCAACTTCACCTCGGGGAACCCGCCGACGCTGATCGCGCCCTTCATTGCATAGGTGGTCTCATCGCCGTACTCGTTGACTCCGTGCAGCGCGTTGTAAACGGTGGTCGAGATCGCAACCGGGCTCAGCCGGGCGTTGTTCAGGACCTGGAAATGGAAGACCTTGGGAGCCGTGCCGCCGTGAATGGTCAAGGTGACCGGGATCATCTCAGCCTTTTTGCCAAACTCGCCGAGAATCCCATTGTGCCGGTCCTGCACAAAGGAGCCGACCGTTTCGGTGGCATTCACGATCTTGAAAGCATTTAGAGGAGAGGGCAGGGTGGCCAAGACTTGCGCCTTGGTCATGGGCAGGTCGACCATGCCGAATTGCATGAGCGGATGCCCGCAGGCAAGCAGGTGCGAAGGATCGATGTAGGTAACGGTGCAGGTCGCAGCGATATTCATGTCACCGCTTACCAGCACGGCACTCACTGCAGATCCGGGAACCAGTGGCTCAGGCTGTTTTACCGAACTCGCCGAGCCGACGCCCATGACGGGAACGATGCCCTGGGATGCAAATTGTGGCGCGAATTTCTGTACCGCGTCCTCGGAGAAGCCGCTGAACACCAGCGGAGTCTCGATTGGCTTCAGGTAGTTCGAGAAACTTTGGACGGGGACGCTCGAAACGCCCGGGCCTGAGGTCTTCGAAGATAATGTGGGGAGAGACTTGGTCTGAACCGGAACGCTGGTGGGAGTGGTATCGAGGGCGCTGATCTCGAGCATCTCGGAGATCGGCGTTACCCCGGCTATCGGTTCCTTGGAGAACTCCCCGATGCGGAAGGCCACGGCGCCCGCCAGCTTACCTTCGAAGTAAACTGGGCTGCCGCTCATACCAGCAACCACGCCCGTGTACTTAGCCTTCTCTCCGCCGAGGCGAACAAGAATAATGTCGCCCTTGGGACCATTCGCATTCTTCAGCACGCCCAGGACCTCAACATCCATGGCTTCCGGAGTAGTACCTTGAAAGACGGTGAAAGCCACGCCGTGCATGCCCGCCGTGATCTTCTCGAGCGGAAAAGTATTAACTGGTTTGTTATCTTGTGCGAATGTCAGCGAGGAGAGTAGAAGACCGTACACTACTACTACGCCGAGAGCAGCTTTTCTCATTTTGCCCTCAGGACCGGGAGGTCCCAAATTACTGAGTTTCACTTCGTTTGTTGATTTTGCCCGCCGGGGAGGTCAGGCACGGACAAAACATCCCAATCACGAAGCCGTGCGTCTATACTAGCATGGGAGTTGCCGGAAAGGCCCTAATGTTTTCGATGGGTTGCATTCAGAGATTCACTCGCAGCGCACAATTCTGCGCACTAGTACTAGTTTTTTCCATCGCGGCGTTGGTTGCATTGCCAGGGCGCTTGGCTGCGCAGTCGGGATCCTCAAACACGCAACAGAACCCCAACCAGCAAGAAGCTCCCCCTGAGGCCGGGGGACCAAACAGTGACACCGGGCCCTACGCGATCCCGAAAAAAACGGGAGAACCGCCACCTCCACCTCCGGTCGAACGGCCGAAGAAGATCGAAGGCATGCCGGATTACTCCATCCATGTTGATGTGCCGCTGGTGACAATTCCGGTGATGGTCACCACCAAAGACGGCCAGTTCATTTCGAACCTCAAGAAAGAGAACTTCCGCGTCTTCGAAGACGGGACCCAGCAAAACATCAGCGACTTCCGGGTTGAGGAAGCGCCGATTACAGCAGTCATGCTGGTAGAATTCGCTTCCACGAATTACTACCTCATGTACGACACCCTGCAGGCGGCTTACATCTTCGCCAGCACCCTCAAGAAGGAAGATTACGTGGCCGTCATCTCCTATGACATGAAGCCCGACATTCTGGTGGACTTCACCCAGGACAAGGGCGCGATTCAGGGAGCTTTGAACAGCCTAAGGATTCCTGGGTTTTCCGAGACCAACCTATTCGACGCGCTCTATGACACCCTGGATCGTCTTGAACGGGTGGAGGGCCACAAATATGTGGTGCTGATCAGCACCGGAATCGATACCTTCAGTAAGCTCAAACTGGACCAGATCCTGCAGAAGGTCAAAAAGACTCAGGATGTAACCATCTTCAGTATGAGCATAGGCTGGTTCCTTCGGAACTATTGCGAAACGCATAACTGTACCGGCATGAGCCACGGGATGGCCAGCTACGGCATGATGAACATCGACTGGTTGCAGGCCGACAATCAGCTGCAGACGTTCTCGAAAATGACGGGCGGACGCTTCTATCAGCCACGCTTCACCGGAGATATGGTGGACGCGTTCAAGGACATCAGCCAGGACATCCGTCACGAATACACCATCGCCTACCATCCCAGCAACGCGAAACTCGACGGAACTTACCGCAAGCTCAAGGTCGAAGTCGTTTCCCCGGACGGCGGGCCTTTAAAGATGCGCGACCAGAAGGGCAAAGACGTGAAGTATCAGGTGATTGCGCGCGAGGGATACACGGCCAAGCACACGGTTGACTAGTGCCCTTTGGGAGTGCGGGCACCCTCGCCCGCCCCATTAAGCTGCATGGACCAGCCGGTCCAGCACAAAGAACACCGCCACTCCCAGCAACACCACCATCGCCATCCTTACGCCCGGCTCCCGATTCACTTCGGGCATGAGGTCTGAGGCGGCCACATAGATCGTGACTCCGCCTGACAGGGGCAAGCCAACCCCGATGTGCTCGCGCATGGCTGCCATGCTGAGCACTCCAGCCAAGGTTGCACCTCCCAAAAGCACGGAAGCGCCCCAAGCAATCCGCTTGCTTTGTCCGCTTGCCAGCATTACGGAGGCGACCGTGAACCCTTCCGGAATCTTGTGCAGGAAAACCGCCAGGAAGATGACCCATCCCAGCCAACTGGAGACAATGAACCCCGACGCGATCGCAATGCCGTCGAAGAAGGTGTGAATGACCAACCCGATCAGCACTGAGAACCCACGGTTCGAGGCAACAAACTCGTCGGCATGGGTTTCCTCACCAAAATGAAAGTGAGGCGTAATCGTGTGCTCGAAGAAGTGAATGATGAGATAGCCTGCCAAGACAAGCAGGGCTGCGGTTCTTCCCCCCAGTTTCAAACTTTCCGGCACGATCTCGATGGTCGCGGTGGCCAGCAAGAACCCGGCTCCGAGGGCGACGAAGTATTTAAGGTAGGAGCGGTCCCAGTGCTTCTGGACGATGATCGTGCCACCGAAGATGTTGGCGGCAGCGGCCGTCAAACCCAGCAAAAGGCTGAGAAGAATTGGGTGCATGCGAAGCCAAGAATGATAGCAGAGCAGAACGCCGGGTCGGAGAACTGTTAAAGGCCGCAGGGCGAACCAGGGCGTGCCGGCAAACCAACGTAGGCTCATTGCCGGCAAGTCCTGGTTAGCTGTGAAAAAGTATCAACTTTTCTTCTATTCTTCGGATGCTGAAAAAGTTATATTGAAAAGGCTCTGCGGTTTCCTCGACAACTGACCGGTTGATGGCGAAAAGAGGTTCTGCCACCATCCAGGAAGAGTTGTATTCCACGCCCGACGAACCGGCGCGCGAAGAACTGGACGACGCCCGCCTGCTCGACTTGGACGCGGAGAAGGAATCCCCATTTCTGCGCGTCCAAAAGCGCGTTCCCGCGCGGCGCAGTCCATTACCGAAAAAAACTGCAACCAAGATCTTGTGGGCGGTTGGAGTTATCGTCCTGGCGGCGATGTTTTCTGTTGGCGCAACCCTTCTCTATCACTACGGCCAACACTCCTGGCGCTTCCGCCTCAATTCGAGCGACGACATCGACATGACCGGCCTTCGCAATGTTACCCGCGGTCAAATCATGGAAGTCATGGGGGGCGACATTGGCCGCAACGTCTTTTTCATTCCCCTCGAGCAGCGTCAAAAGCAGCTGGAGCAGATTCCCTGGATCGAGTCAGCCAGCGTCATGCGGTTTACGCCCGATCGTATCAAGATCCAGATCAAAGAACGCACTCCCGTAGCCTTCGCGCAGATCGGGTCGAAGATCATGCTCGCCGACGGGGGCGGAGTGCTGATGGACCTCTCCACCAAGAAAAAGTACTCGTTCCCCGTCCTTCTGGGCATGAGTTCCAGCCAGCCACTATCGACTCGTTCAGCGCAAATGAAGATCTACAACCAGCTCGTGCGTGAGCTTGATTCCGAAGGGGCACACTACTCGCAAGAGTTGAGCGAAGTCGATCTCTCCGATCCCGAAGACGTCAAGGTCCTCACCAACGACCCCGACGGTGAGGTTCTGGTTCATCTCGGTTCGTCGAACTACTTGAGTCGCTACAAGATTTATGTCGGACACTTGCGGGAATGGCGACAGCAGTTCCCTAGGCTCGAGTCCGTCGATCTTCGTTACGACCGTCAGATCATCGTCAATCCAGATCTGCACGGGACCCCAGCTCCGCCGCCGTTCTCGGCAAAAGCCGTGAAGGCCGCGCTTGCGGCCGGCGTGAAGCCGGCGGTGCTTGTTCAACATGAGCCCGCCAAAGCCAAGCCGAATGCAGAAGCAGGGCACGCCAAAAAAACGGCTAAGCCCGCACCTGTTGCCAAGACTCCGGTGAAGACCGTGCTCGGGCACACAACCCCTCGACCGCATCCTGTTGCGCACAAGGCGCCCCAACATACAGCCACCACGAAATCGAAGCCCGTGTCGAGCAAGAACCGTGTACCCACAGGCGGCTCGACTGCGCCATCGGGCAACGCTCGGCAACTAGCTCGAAGCTCGTCCGGAAAGCCAAGCCCCGCCATCCGGAAAGGACAGGACAGCCGCTAAATGCCTAGGCCGACCGAACATTTCTTGACCTCGATCGACGTAGGCAGCGCGAAAACCTGCGTTCTCGTGGTGGAGATGACTGAAAACGGATTGCGCTATCGCGGTCACGGCGTGGCCGAGTCGCGCGGCTCGCGCAAGGGCATCATTGTCGATCTCGATAAAGCAGTGGCATCGATTCAGAAGGCGGTCGAGCGGGCCGAGGACGCTGCCGGAATTCCGGTTGAGCATGCCACGCTGGGGGTCGCGGGCGCGCACGTGCGCGGCATCAACACCCACGGCGGACTCGTATTCAGCCGCTCGCGCGAGATCGGGCGGGAGGAAATTCGCCAGGCGGTCGAAAAAGCAAAGAACATTCCGCTCCCGCCAGACCGCGAAGTTCTGCACTTGCTTCCCCAGGAATTCATCCTCGACGAGCAATCCGGTGTGCACGACCCTCTCGGCATGATCGCCACGCGGCTTGAAGTCCGGGTGCACATGGTTACCGCCGCGACATCGGCCACGCAAAACGTGGTCAGCGCCGTGAATCGCGCCGGCGTTCACGTCGACGACACGGTCTTCGAACCCCTGGCCTGCGCCGACTCCGTGCTCCGATCGGACGAGCGCGAACTCGGGATCTGTCTGGTCGATGTCGGCGCGGGATCGACTGGTGTGCTCGTAATTCAGGAAGGCGCGGTCGCGCATAGCGCGGTTCTACCCATCGGCGGCGACCACTTCACCAGCGATCTTTCGGTTGGTTTATGTACCCCAATTGTCGAGGCGGAGAAAATCAAAAAGGCCTTCGGCAACACCGTAGTGACCCTGATTCCGGAGGGGAACGAGGTGGAAGTCCCCTCGGTCGGAGATCGACCGTCGCGCCTGGTTTCCCAGCGCATGGTGGGAGAAATCCTCGAGCCCCGCGCCCGTGAACTCTTTGAGATGCTGCGCGAAAATCTGCGCCATTCAGGAATGCTCGAAGTTTGTGCCGCGGGAATGGTGCTAAGCGGAGGCGGGGCGCGCTTAGCCGGAATCATGGATGTCGCGGATTCCGTGATGCGCAAGCCAATTCGCATGGCTTGGCCGGTCCCCGTCGCCAAGATGCCTTCGGCTCTGGCTGAACCGGAGTTCGCAACCGTGCTCGGGATGGTGGCCTACAGTCATCGTGCCCGCACCGCCCGTGGGATCCAGGACGAACGCTGGAGTTCGCGTTTGAAAGCCATGCTAGTAGGAAAAGGAGCCTAGCCGGTGTTCAGAAAACGAGGGCTCCGCGATTAGGCGTTAGCAGCTAGTAGGGTGCAACGGATGTTCGATTCACTTTGAGGTGATGTCCATGAAAAAAGAGTCCAATGAAATCCGCATCAATTACACAGACGATTCTCGCAACGACGCTCGCATCAAGGTGATTGGCATCGGCGGCGGTGGCGGCAATGCCGTCAATCGCATGATCGAAGCCGGCATGGACGGCATCGAGTTCATCGTTGCCAACACCGATCTGCAGGCGCTGCGCATGTCGCGCGCTCCCATGAAGATTCAGCTCGGGGTGAAGCTGACCAACGGCCTCGGAGCAGGCGCGAATCCAGAAGTCGGCCGCAAGGCTGCACTCGAAGATTCCGATAAGATCATTGAAGCGCTTGAAGGCGCCGACATGGTGTTCGTTACCACCGGACTGGGCGGCGGCACCGGTACTGGCGCGGCTCCGATTATCGCTTCCCTCGCGAGCGAAATGGGCGCCCTCACCGTCGCCGTCGTGACCAAGCCTTTCGCCTTCGAAGGCAAGCGCCGCATGCAGCAGGCCGAGCACGGCGTTGCCGAGCTCATGGACTCGGTTGACACGACCATCGTCATCCCCAACGAGAAGCTTCTCGCCGTCGCCCAGGACGCGGGGTTTTTCGAGTCGTTCCGTGTCGCCGACGACATCCTCCGCCAGGGCGTACAAGGCATCTCCGACATCATCACCATCCCCGGCATCATCAACCGCGATTTCGCCGACGTAAAGGCCATCATGGCCCGTATGGGCTATGCCGTCATGGGCACGGCTACGGCCAACGGTTCGCGTCGCGCCATTGAGGCGGCACAGAAAGCCATCGCGTCCCCGCTGCTCGAAGCCGGGGCAATCGACGGGGCTCGCGGCATCCTGATCAACATCACCGGTTCCTCTTCGCTGAAACTGGCTGAAGTTCAAGAAGCCTGCAGCATCATCCAGAATGCCGCCGACGAGAATGCCAACATCATCTTCGGAGCGGTTATGGACGAGAAGATGAAGGACGCGGTGAAGATCACGGTCATTGCCACCGGTTTCAAGGACGAAGATCGCCCCCGCCGGCGCAACCAGGCAGCCTCAGGATTCACTGTCAATGCCGCTTCCGACGACTTCGACTCCGTGCCTGAGCCGCCAGCAATGGTGATGGAATCGCACCATGAGCCAGTCGCGTCGACCCTGTCCTCCGGCTCATCGTTTGCCGGAATGCAGACTGTTGAAAGCTCGACGTCACCAGAGGTCCTTGCACTCGAAAGCATGCGAGATGCGATGGCTCGCAACTTTGAGCAGGCAGACCTCGACGTTCCAGCCTTCCTACGCAAGCGAGGCGAGATGTAAAGCCCAGTATGAGATGGCAGGGATTGGAACCATCCCAATCCCTGGACCTTTCGAGGGGTGACACACTTCAGAACCCATTCCCGTCGAAGCCGCCGCCGCGCCAGCCCGACCAAGATTGTTCTTACCACACTTCGCAGCGCTCTTTTTCCGGCCTCACCATCGCCGCGCCTTGCTTGCAGCTGAATGCTTTTCCGAAGGCCGGCAGATTTGAAATGGGACCGATCACGCGGTACCGTGCGATCGGATGCGGATCCCCCTGGACCATCTTCCTCTGCGTCTCAGGGCGAATTTCATCGCCCCGGAACTGTCCCCAGGCAATAAAGAACTGCTGATCGGGGGTAAGACCATCGAGCGTTGGTGCGGGGTGCTGCTGCTTCGCTTTCTGGTACGCTAAGTAGGCGATCTTCGCGCCCGCAAGATCTCCAATGCTCTCGCCCAGCACCAGTTTGCCGTTGTGGTGAATGCCGGGCTCGATGAAGTAGTTGTCGAATTGGTGGGCCACGCACATCGTGCGTCCTTCGAAGCGCTTCTCGTCGTCTGCCGTCCACCAGTTCTCAAGCTTTCCATCGGCTGCAAATTTCGCGCCCTGATCGTCAAAGCCATGACTGATCTCGTGGCCGATGACCACTCCGATTGCGCCGTAGTTCACCGCATCGACGGCGCCTACATCGAAGGCAGGCGGCTGAAGAATGGCTGCCGGAAAGACAATCTCATTCAGCAGCGGATTGTAGTAGGCATTCGACGTGGGCGGGGTCATGCCCCAGCGACTGCGATCTGTGGGCTTTCCTGCCAGGGCCCAGGTGTCCTCGACGACGTTCCACTTCGCCGCTGCTACCTGGTTGTCCCAGAAAGAGTCTCGAGTGATGGGAATGCTGCTGTAATCCTTCCACTTGTCAGGGTAGCCAATCTTGACATTGACCGCTGCCAGTTTGGCCAGAGCCTTCTTCTTGGTGTCCGGCCCCATCCACTGCAGACCGTTGATGGTGTCACGCATGGCAGCGAGAATGTTGTTCACCATCTCCAAGGCCCGAGTCTTGGCTTCCGGGGGAAAGTACTTCTCGACATACTTTTGCCCCAAGGCCTCCCCTAACAACTGATCGGTAGACTCGGCGCAACGCTTCCAACGCGGTTTCAGTTCCTTGGCCCCGCTGAGATAGGCACCGTAAAAGGCAAAGTTCTCCTCCACAAAGGGCCGGGAGAGAACATCTGCCTGGCCATGTACCAGCTGCCACTTGAGGTACGTCTTCCAATCCGCTAGCGAAGTTTCGCGCACCTGGCGATCAACTTCCTGCATAAACTTTGGCTCGTCCACATTCAGGTCGGCCCGAGGAAGACCCGCGGCGGAGAAATATCGGTCCCAATCGAAGGAGGGCGTGAGCTTCCTCAGATCGCCCATGCTGGTCTTATGGTCGGTATTCGCGGGGTCGCGAAGGGCAACGTTATCGAGCGAGTTCTCCGCCAGGCTCTTCTCCATAGCAAAGACGGTTTGAGCTGCTTTTTTCGCCGCCGGATCGTCGTAGCCAATCAGCTTGAACATGTTGGTCACGTGCACCAGGTATTTTTCGCGGGCATCCTTGAATCGCGGCTCAGGTTTCAGATAGTAATCCCGATCCGGCAGTCCCAACCCGGCGGCCGCGAGATCCGTAATTGTCGACGAAGGATCATGATTGTCGGGAGCTGCAACAGTTGCAAAAGGGACAAATATGCCTAACTCATGCAACTTGAGGAGGACGGCTTCAAGATCGGACTGGCTGTTGATGGCGTCGATTTCCTTCAGCAGGGGCATCGCAGGGGTGAAGCCGAGCCGGTCGACCTTCTGCTCATCCATGCAGGCGCCATAGTAATCGCCGACTAGCTGCTCCACGCTTCCCCGCTTCCAATCAGTTCGGCCCGACACGTCGTCCAAAATGGTCTTGAGCTGGTCCTTAGCATCCTCGCCGGCTTTCCAGCGACGGCTCCAGCGATCCATATATGAGGGGATGGGATTCTGCTTCCGCCACGTCCCGTTAGAGTACTCAAAGAAATCCATGCAGGGATCAACCGTGCGGTCCAAATCGCCCACGTAAATTCCCCGTTGCTCGCCCTTCTGGGCAAGACAAGGGATGGTAACCATGGCGAAAAGAAGGATATGGCAAGAACGCATAGACTCTCCTGAAAGGGGCAAGACATTCTTCCAATAACGGATCCGGGAGTCAAACCGAACGGGTTTTCGCGCTGGTTCGCTCAAGTGCCGCGGTTTCGACCAAATCAGACGTTTGCTCCCGGTTCGGCCCCGAGCTTCGAACCGCTTCACGGCCCCACGCTATAATCAAAGTAGTCCCGTTTCGATTTCCAAGACCTACTTTGGGGAGATGCGACGGGCCGATAGGAGCATTCATGGCCCTGGAAAAGACCGACAAGATCTGGCACAACGGCAAGCTCATTCGTTGGGAGGACGCGACCATTCACGTTATGTCGCATGTGGTTCACTACGGCTCCTCAGTCTTCGAGGGCATCCGCTGCTACGCCCCGAACGGCAACCCGGCGATTTTCCGCGCTGACGACCATATGCAGCGCTTGCTTGATTCCGCGAAGATCTACCGTATGGACGTCGGTTATACGCGCGACGAACTCGTGCGGGCGATGGTTGATGTCATCGGCAAGAACGGCATTTGGCCCTGCTACGTGCGACCGGTCATTTTCCGCGGCTACGGCGATGCCGGTGTTTCACCCAACAATTGCCCGGTCGAGACCTACATCGTGAACTACCCCTGGGGCAAGTACCTCACCCAAGATGACTCTGGTGTGGACGTCTGCGTTTCGTCTTGGACGCGCATCGCTCCCAACACGCTCCCCGCCCTTGCTAAGTCCGGTGCGAACTACATGAATTCGCAGCTGATCCGCATGGAAGCCACCGCCAACGGTTACGTCGAGGGTATCGCACTTGACATGAATGGCTACGTGAGCGAGGGATCTGGCGAGAACGTGTTTGTGGTACGCAACGGCGTGTTGCAAACCGCGCCGCTCGGGAACTCGGTGTTGCCAGGCATTACCCGCGATTCGGTTCTGAAGCTGGCGCGTGAACTCGGGATTCCGGTGCTAGAAGCAGGCATTCCGCGAGAGATGCTTTACATTTCCGACGAGGTTTTCTTCACTGGCACCGCGGCCGAGCTGACGCCAATCCGCTCGGTGGACCGAATCACCGTGGGCAAGGGAAATGTAGGCCCGGTGACCCGGGAGCTGCAGCGGGAGTTCTTCGCCATCGTCCAGGGGCAGAAGCCCGACCGCTTCAACTGGCTCAAACCAGTCGCCGTGGCGAGCAAGCAGCCAGTAGGGGTTTGAAGCTAAGTGCCAGTTGTCAGGTCCGAGCCATGAAGGCTGGAGCTGAGAACCAGGAAGTGGGGATCGGTTTCCTGCTATACTCCCGTGCGCAACTCAACTCAGGAGGGCGCATTATGCGTGTTGTTGCTTGCACGTTTCTGCTGTTTTTTGTCATGGGAATCGCACTGACTCCGGCATTGGCCGAGGAGCCCATGGGTACCGCATCCATGGCGAAAGCCAAATTCGGCAACCTTCCGGTTCTTCCCAAATGCGCAACCATTTCCGTAGCCAGTGGGGATCCCTCGAAGGGTGCGGCCACAATCATGGCAAAGGCAGCCTCAGGTTGTGTAATTCCATGGCATTGGCACACCGCTCGTGAGGAACTTATGTTCGTCACTGGCACAGCAAAAGTTGACATGAAGGATGGCGCGCCAGCCCGCCTGCACAGCGGCGACTACATCAATCTCCCCGCAAAAAATGTGCATCAGTTCACCTGCCTCGCTGCCTGCAGTTTTTTTCTTGCTACCGATGGCGCATTCGACATCCACTACGTGGATGCTGGCGGCAATGAAATCTCGCCGGAAGATGCTTTGAAGGCAAAATCGAAAGCTCCGGCAAAAAAGCCGGCTCCGAAGGGAGAGACCAAAACCCAGTAGTTCTTGGGCTCTTGCGTCGGTCTTCAGGTTCAACTCCCTCCTCGCTTCTACGCGAGGAGGGGTTTTCATTTGCTGCCAGGGCGAAGCCAGGTCGGGTATTTGTCTCGGAGCTTTCGGATTCCTTCCCCGATCTTGCGGATCAACCCTGGTTACTCTCTATTTCATCTCGAACGTCTGGCCCGACTTGAGGACGCCCTTTGCCGTGATCCAAGGATGGATTTCTATTTTGACTGCTTGGGACTTCCCCGAACCGAGTGCGCCGGTTAGATTTTTCGCCGCTTCCGGGCCGAAGGAGTAGATGGCGACCGCAGCCAGGTCAAGCCCATCTTCGATTTTGCCGCCAAGTGCGACCTCTGGCCGAGACAGCAGTTCCGCAATGTCTCGCTCGTTGCCATCGGCTGAGCGCTTCACCAGAACCAGCGAGTACTGCTCCATGCTCGTCCCTGAGGCCGGGTGAATTTGCTCCGGCTGGATCATCCAGGGCCCATGCACCTCGGCTTGCAACCTGCCTGCCCTCACCGCCGGATCCTGGTTTGCCCAGTCTTGTGCCTGCCGCGCAGACAGAGCTCTCAGCACGAAAATGCCCCGCAATTCGGTGTCATCGACAAACGGGCCCGCGATTACGAGTTTGCCTTCGTTGTACATTTTCCGGATGTTTGACATGTGAGCGTCCTGCAGCTGTTCGCCTGCCTGTTGGCTGAGTTGAGGCGGGTTAGGTGGCCGTCGGAGCAGCACGAAAAAATATTGCGCCGTGGTGTTGTCCTCGGCACCGGAGGCGAAGACCGCGAAGAACATGAACAGGCACGCCAATCGGACCGTTTTCATGCCGAGCAGGATATAACAGAAAAGATCCTAAGCTGTCCTCCTCACCTGCATCCGGGACGATCAGTTATGATTCAGCTTCGGCCGACAGTAATCGAATGAAGAAATCTGCCATCCTCCTTCTCAGCTGCCCAGATCGCAAGGGCGTGGTGGCTCGTGTCGCGGGATTCATCTTCGAGCACGGGGGCAACATTCTTCATGCCGACGAGCACGGAGACCACGCCTCCAATACCTTTCTGATGCGGGTGGAATTCGACCCCTCGGAATTTACCGTTTCACTTGGCGCCTTCAGTTCACGGTTCGCACCCGTTGCCAAAGAACTCGACCTTCACTGGCGGCTCGCTCTGTCCGATGCTCGCCCACGTATGGCGATTTTCGTTTCGAAGGACGATCACTGTCTGGTTGATCTTCTCTATCGCCACCAGCGCGGGGAACTGATGGCGGAGATTCCTTGCATCATTTCCAATCACCAGGACAGCCAGCGCATCGCCGACTTTTACCACATCCCGTTTTTTCTCGTTCCCGTAGACAAGGAAAACAAAGCCGCCGCCGAACAGCAGATTCTCGCCATGCTGCAGCGCCACGAGGTGGATTTCGTTGTCCTCGCGCGCTACATGCAGATTCTTTCCGACGCCTTCGTGAACGCCTACCCTCGGAAGATCATCAACATTCATCACTCATTTCTGCCGGCGTTCGTGGGTGCCAAACCTTACCACCAGGCGTTTGAACGCGGAGTCAAGATCATCGGCGCGACGAGCCACTATGTCACGAACGTTCTGGACGACGGCCCCATCATTGAACAGGACGTCGTCCGCGTCACCCATCGGGAATCAGTCGAGGATCTCATCCAGAAGGGACGCGACCTGGAAAAGGTCGTACTGTCCCGCGCCGTCCGGTGGCATATCGAGAACCGGGTCCTCGTGTATGGAAATAAGACAGTGGTGTTTGAGTAACGACCATCTCCAAACCGGCATGGAGTCACGTGGCAGCCGATCTTGAGCCCCTTCGTCCGGGTCTCTCTCGTGCCCCGAGCCGAACTTTCCCTATCTTACTTAGGTAACTATCTCGTAACCCTTCGCCTCTGGCACTATTAATCGACCAACTCCGCGCTGAGGGGGATTCCTATCTTTGGCTGAAGATCCCAAATGGGAACTAGCCATCCTGGCCACGGTACAGGGCTTCTACGAGAAGCTCCTGCAGGACTCCGTCGAAGGCGAAGTGCCCGTCCCGGCCGGACTCGAGACGGTTTCCCTTCATGGCGAAGCCGATGTGGGAGAGACACTTGGCGCCATGCGCCGCTGGCTGCGCCTGCTGGATATGGCGATTTCTCCCGCCATGCTGCGGCGCGCCTTTAACGACGAAACCGACCCTGAAATTGCCGAGGCTATGCTTCGCTATTTCGTTCGCAAGAAGGACCATGTCGATTCCGACCAGGACAAGACCGACATCGTCTCAACTTTTCTCTATCGCCATCCCCGTGTTCCCGGACAGTGGGAACAACGTGGTTACGGCCTCGACGGGTCGCTTCCACTCTCGCCCTTTGAAATTGCACTCATCGAAATTCTTGCCGACGCCGATTTGCCCGCACTTGCCGAAGAACACCTGCAAACCCTTCGCCGCTTCGATTCGCTCGAAGAGCAGGTGTTGCGTTTCCAGGACCTGAACGCGCTGCTCGAGTCCGGCATCATCCAGACGGTACGTCAGCTGAAACAAACGCTCGATGAGTCGTTCTTCCACCCAGGCGTACTGGCTACCGTAGCTCCGTATAACGCAACCTTCGGTCAGAAGTTCGACGATCTATTCCGCGCCGCGGTAAAAGAAATCAAAGTCTTTTCCGAGGAGCTAGAAGAGCAGGGCGGCACGATTCTTGGCAGCGTCGATGGTGTGGACGTTACCGTGGATCATGTAAGGGCCATGGACGAGAACATGTTGCTTCGGCTCGACTACGGCATGGCGCTCGAAAAATTCCGTCGGGTGTCCAAGCTCAAGCAAACGCTCGAGCAGAACCCTCCGATGAAGAGGGGCGGAAAACTGAGACCAGCTCCCTCGGCAAAGCCTGCCGTCAAGACCAGCAGCAATGTCGTGCTCGCGCGGCCTGTGCTCAACGTCAAAGCTATGCGAAAGGCAGTCACGCCGCAGCAGGAAGCTGCCGAAGAAACCAAGCTGCTCAAGGTAGAAGAATCGGTGCGCATCTTTGTGCGCGTGGCCGATCCGAAGTTTCGCCAAGTCGTACCCATGCGCTTCTTCAACCTGACGCTCACGCCCGCCGAAGCCGACGCCTACTGCGCCGACTTTTTGGAAGAGAAAAGCCTGCGCGCGGGGGTTGCCCGCGTGCTGTTGCGATTAGTCGCCGTCACGGCGCGAATTATCACAGAACTCGAAGAACTCAAACGCGCCCACAATTCACCTTCCCTTTGGAAGCTGCACGCTGATTCCTTGATTACTCTGCTTGTACTTGGGGACAACGCCGCCGAAAACGGAAATCGCGTCGCCAACCTGGCTGGACAACGCGGCCACCGCCAGCAGGTAGAAGAAGTTCAGACCTCACTCAAGAAGTTGCGCGACTACTCTGGCATTGCCGAGCGCACTCTCAGCGGCTCCGAAGCGAAAACCGCCGCCGCCGGCGATTGATCCGAATTGCAGACGGGGATGTCGCGGAATCGGGACATGCGCATGTCCCGATCCCGGAATGACTTCCAGGGTCACTCATAGCGCAGCGCCTCAGCCGGCAAAATCTTCGCCGCCGACCACGACGGGTAAAGAGTCGCAACCAAAGACGTTCCAATCGCGGTAAGAGCCACCCAAATCCCATCTAGCGCGCGCGGAGCAAACGGAACATAGTCAATCGAGTAGACCTCAGGGGCAAGCGAGAACAGATGGTAATGGCCTCCAATCCAGGAGAGGGAATATCCAAGCACTAGGCCAAAGACCGTTCCCACGATTCCAATCAACGCTCCTTGGGCGATGAAGATTTGTCGCACCTGCGATTTCCGTGTGCCCATTGACATCAGCACAGCGATGTCGCGGTTCTTCTCCATCACCATCATTGTGAGCGAGATCAGGATGTTTAGCGCCGCAACGAAAACGATCAGGCCAACCGTGATGAACGTAACTAACCGTTCCAGTCTCAAGGCGTGAAAGATCGGTTTGTTCTGCTCCATCCAGTTCGTCGTCTGAAATCCTGCGCCAGCGGCTTTCTCGAGTTCCTGCGCGATTTCGCCTGCTTTATAAATGTCATCAATCTTGAACTCGAGGATTTGGACCACGTCTCCGGTGGCAAATAGCCTTTGCGCATCCGACAACCGCACGAATGACCAGGATGAGTCATAGTCGTAGAATCCCGAATCAAAGATTCCCGCGACACGGAACCGGCTGTACTTCGGCACCAGGCCGAAGGGGGTCAATTCACCCTGAGGACTTGTGATCATCACGACGGAATCGACGTGCGCTCCCAGTTCGTCCGCCATATCTTTCCCCAGCAGAATGGGCGGCATCGCTGCCCGTCGCTGCTCTGTCGCTGCGAGGGAGTCGGGGTTGTCCTGTGCGGGGTTTACCCGTGTGGCCTGCACATTCTTGTCCGAGGAGTTCTGAGGTTGTGTCCCATCTCCGAGGTGATTCTTCCCGGGCTCCTCCAAGTAATCCGCCGACCCATGTTTCACGGTGTCCAACAGATCGCTCACCTTGCGCTCATCCTTCGGAATAATTCCTTTCAGTACCGCGCCGCGTGCTCGCCCGCCTAGGGAGATGAGGACTTGTTCGTAGATGATGGGTGCGGTCGCCAACACGTGCGGCTGTTTCGACAACCGCGCCATCAAAGGTCGCCAGTCCTGGATGCCATCGCCCATGGTTCGCATCAAGTTGACGTGGGAAGTTGACCCCAACAGTCGGTCTTGCAGGTCTTGCCGGAAGCCGTTGTTGATGGCGAGCGCGATGACCAGCGACGCCACCCCGGCTGTGACCCCGGCAATCGAGATCACCGTGATTACGCCGATCACAGCCTGCTTTCGCTTGGCCCGCAGATATCGCGACGCGATGAAGAACTCGAATTTCATAAAGACGGGGACAATACGATTCTAACTGCACGACTCTACCAGCAACGATGTCATCCCGAAACCGGCCCAAGCAATGTGAGCGGAACTAGCATCGGACGGCGTTCCCCGGGGCTGGTGTTCGAAGTTACATCCTAAATAAAAACGGCCGGACGTTGGTCCGGCCCAGGTGGGAATCAGGACATCCTAGTCGGTGGTGCTGACATTGCGAACATTGGAAGGCACAACCGGCTTTTCCGCAAAGAAGTCGTGGTCGTACAGGCTGCGATACATGCGACCGGCAATCTCAGCCGCCTTGGGGCCGAACGTAGGCCGGCCGCCCTCGAGGAACACAACAATCACAACACGACCATAGCTGGTGTTGGCGTAGCTGGCGAACCACCCGAAACGAGTGCCGGCACGAGAGCAGGTTCCGGTCTTCCCGAGTACCTCTTCTTCATTGAAATTCACCAGGAGCCTGCGCGCAGTACCGTAATTTACTGCGCCCGCCATGCCGTCGGAAATCTCTGGAATGAGCCCCGCGATATCTAGATGCCGCTTCACGATGGGCTGATAGTTCGCAACCTCGGCTGCCGTGGTCGGATGCTGCAGGTAGTACATGGTTCCGCCATTGGCGATTGCGGTCACCAGTGACCCGAGCTGCAGCGGCGTCATCGAAATGCCTTCGCCGAAGGAGCACATCTTGCCGACGCCGCCAAGCCTGGCAGATATCTCTTCCTCTGGATAAACACCCGGCTTCTCCCCGGAAATGTGATAGCCGGCCAGTTCGCCCAATCCGTACATGCGGGCGTAATGCTCGACCTTGCCGAATCCGAGCTGGCGGCCTAGCGCCTCGAAGTATGCGTTGTTCGAATGGGCCAGCGCCAGCGTCAGATTCATGTGGCTGCGGCCGCCAAGTCGTACTTGCGTCTCTTTGGTGATGATCTTTTCACTCAGTGCGGCCAGCGCGACCGAGAGCTTGATGGTGGAGCAAGGCTGCGCGCCGCTCGACAGCGCCATCTTCTGATTGACCATGGCCAGAATGCGGCCGCTGGTGGGCTGAATTGCGAGCACCGTGCCGTTCATATTGCCTAACGCGTCGATGGCTGCCTGGCGCACGACTGGATCTTCCCCGGCGGTGACATCGCCATCGGTGGCGTCGCTAACGTAGGAGCTTGCCAAGAAGCGCTCCAGGTGGCGGCGCCGTTTGCTGGCCACCGTACGGCGCGACCGCAGGCGACGACTGCGGGCTAGGTGCCGCATGTGCTTCCCCGCCCGTGGATTTTCCTTTACACTGCGCGACTTCGAACGGGGGGTGGTCAAAGGCCGCGTATTGATGGTAGCGGCGATGGCGGACTGCACGAATAAAACGATGATGGCGACGATGAGGAGGCGAGAAAAACTGCGCGTGTAAGCGGTCACTTCCCTGGTCCTGTCTCCGGAATTCATTGCGAAACGGCATTCCCTCGAAGCGGCGACCCACATGTACTACTTAGATTGCAACAATCGGGCCAGCGCTCCTAAGTGTATGAAAGTGTCCGCAATAGCCTGATAGTAGGCGAGTTCCTAAAGAGAGCGCAATCAAAAATTACCCATCTTGGTAACCAGGTGGATTCAATGTAAGTAGATGATGCAAAAAGGCTTGCGTCTTGATCGCTGGAAGGGCAAGCACTTCGGTAACAGTGACCCGATTTACTGAGAAGTAACTGACTATGCAGAGGATTGCACACTCATCCGCGCAGGGTACCCCCAGCCTTCGGGGTCGGCGAAGGCTGGGACCTCATTTTCCCTGGGCCCAACCTACTTCTTCCCGCACTTGGTCGCATCCATGTCGCCCTTCATCTCGCCTTGGCCTTCGGGCTTCATGGCGGACATCGAGTGTCCCATTCCGGCCTGGACGGGAATCATGGCGTGCGCGTATGGGGTGTTGGCCCACATCAGATAAGGCTTGGCGGGATCCGGATCAGGCGAGTCGGGGAGTCCCAAGGACTTCGCCGCCGGTCCCACAACCATGATGTGGCTTCCTGTCTTGATCCAATGATTGTCGGCGGTTTTGGCGCTGGCGTAGGGATCGGTGTTGCTGGCGCCGTTGTCGCCCCTAAGCATGTAAGTAATCCCGGCTTTGTCGGGCGGGTTTTCGTGCTTCATCCAGGCGTCGAAGAATGCCATGCTGTTCTCGTCGGCGCACATCGGACTTCCAAGTGCGACCATGCAGATGTAGCCGTTCTTGCTCTCGCGAAGAGTTTTCATGTTGTGGTCTTTGTCCATCTGCATGATCCCGGCTTCTTTCGAGATGGCAGCGGGTGCGGCGGAAAGGGCTTTGCTAACGTAGGCGGCGTCAGACGACCCGGCTTTTTTTGCGGGCTTTTCAGCAGGCTTGTCCTGGGCGATTGCAGAACAGGCCATTGCGAGAAAACAGATGGCGATAATTCGAGTAAAACGCATGACTCCCTCCGTGGTTCTGTCGATCTTGATGTCGTACCCCACGAGCGGAAAGCATTGTACGCCATAAAATTGTGCCGGCGTCTTGAAAATCCACGAAGCACCTACATCCCAACGCCACGCTATCTCGGCCAAAGCCAACCGAACGTCCCCGCCGTCAGGAGACCATAGATCAGACCGTCCACCACGTGCTTCATGGTTACACCCCAGGTTTGGCCTTTCCAGATTGAGTCCTGCAGTTGGCCAACACCGTAGGCCAGGAATGCGGCGCATCCGGCAACGCGGAAGACCTCTAAGTAGTCTGCACCCGGCAAACGGGTGCGACCCGTCAGGTAGGCAGTCAGCAGGCTCACCACCAGGCAGAACGCAAACCATTGCGCGAGATACTTTCCCAGCCCAGGAGCGCCGCTTGGGCGGATCAGAAGCAATCCCACCGGGCCGCGCTTGAACTTCTCAACCATGGCAGGGGACTTCATTTCCTTGTGGGTTGTGAATGGGAAATGATAAGCGCGGCCAGGTGTGACATTCGCGGAGCGAAGCGCTTCCAATACTTTTTCTTCCTCCGGCAGCTGGCGGTAGTCGCTCCGGTGAATCGGGACCAGCATGTGCAGAACGAAACTTGCCAGAAAAACAATAACCGCAGACAAAAAAATGGGCAGCCACAACGCGGTGATGGCAACCATCAGGTCCTCCCTTGAAAACCGGCTTTCACGGAATGCGCCCCAGCCTACGCTCGAACCGGAGGGGCGTCAAACGCCATGTTCTTCAGTGCCATGTTCTTCAGGACAAAAAAAACGTGTGCTGCAAGCACACGTTTTGAGAGGCTTAAACTCTGTCGTCAGACTACACTCGCCGAGTCTTTGATCTACCTGCCAAAATATTTCGCGTTCTTCTCCGCGTAATCCTTCCATTTTTCCGGAAGATCGTCGAGCGCGAAGATCGCCGACACCGGGCAGACTGGCACGCAGGCGCCGCAGTCGATGCACTCTACCGGATCAATGTAGAGCATGTCGAAATCGGCATGCTTAGGGTCGTCCTTCTTGGGATGAATGCAATCTACCGGGCAGGCGTCTACGCAAGCGCTGTCCTTGGTGCCGATGCACGGCTCTGCAATGACATAGGCCATGAGTGCTATTTCTCCTGGGTGTTGCGTATGTACGGAAACATCAATTTTAGCAAGAATCCGAGCACGGCGGTACGAGCCCCTATTGCACCTAACCCGACGGCGGGCTTTCTCCCCCGCGCATCGACTCCGGCCCCGGGCGAATATTGCTGAACAATGATCTGAGAAACTTTCGCGCGCAGGCGACCAGGCGAGATGGCGCTTTTCCCCTCACCGATACCAGTCTGACCTGGTCAACGGCAGACCGCTGGTCGCACTGGCGGGCTTCAGCAGCAAGGTTTGGTACAGGTCCAACTTTCCCGTGCGGAAGTAGTCAGCCGATCCCGCGAGATACAATCGCCACGTTCGGTACTTGATCTCACCGACCAGTTCCTTCGCTCGCGCTGCGTTCATCTCGAGCCGGCGCAGCCATTGCACCAGGGTCAAGAAATAATGCTCGCGCAGATTCTCCACGTCGCGGACCTCGAATCCGCACTCCCCGGCGACCTTCAGGATGGATGCGATCGGTACCAGATCTCCATCGGGAAATACATGAACGTCTGTAAATGTAGGCTGAGATGGCCTAGCCCGGTTGCCCGCGCGACCAATGCCGTGGTTCAAAAAGACGCCCCCGGCCTTGAGCACCCGAAATGCCGCACCGAAATACTCTCGAAGCCGGCTCTCGCCGACATGCTCCACCATACCGACGCTGACCACTTTGTCGAAAGGTCCGAACTGCTCGGCGTCTCGATAATCCACCAGGTGAACTTCGCATCGAGAACTGAGACCCGCTTGCGCAATTCGATCCTGCGCGAGAAGGAGTTGCTGTTGGCTCAAGGTTATTCCGACGGCTTGTACACCGTAGTTCCTGACAGCATGCAAAATGAGGCCGCCCCATCCGCAACCAATATCGAGCAACCGTTCGCCTGACTTCAGGCGAAGCTTGCGGCAGATGTAATCCAGCTTTCGCTCCTGCGCCTGGTCGATCGAGTCGTTTTCCGATTCGAAGTATGCGCAGGAATACACCATTCGGTGATCGAGCACAAGCTGGTAGAAGTCATTGGAAACGTCATAGTGAAAACTGACAGCTTGTCGGTCCCGCGATTTTGAATGGGGAGTGCCGCGCAGCTTTGTTCGCTTGAGGTTGCCGTTTGCGGGGGAAGCCAGGCCAGTTGCCCAAGCGATCATCCGCAACTTCTGTGCAGCGCTAAAATGCTTCCCCAGTAGGTAGTCCGCAACCGGGAAAACCGCAAGAAAGTCGCCGCTGATGTCGAAGTCGCCGCACACGTAGGCTTCGCCGAGCGCCACCTGGCGGTCGGAACGAAACAAGACTTGAATGACCTCAGGTTTCTTAATGTGCCATGTGAAGCGGCAGAAGTTTCCCGCCTCCGCATCGAAGCGTCTACCGTCCCAGAGCTCAATGGCAAAGTCACGCGCAGGGTAACCGCGCAACAATTCTTGCAGGATGGCGCTGGCCTTCTCGGCGGCCTGGTCGTGGCGAATGGGCTGGCGCTCCGCCATAACACCCCTATTATGCACCTATTTGGAGCTAAGGGAGACCGAGTAGTCGGCTCCTTCCCATTGACAGCTGTCGGTCCAATAAAACGTAAAGACAACCGTGCGCCCGGCGTCCAGAGCCCCAGTCGGCAGCTCAACGGCGTGGATTCCCACGCCGGTGTTCCGCGTGTTCACGTCGTTCGCGGTCTGCCAGTTGTCGAAACTCCAGTGCACCAGTGCAGGAGAGAGCAACGCAATGCGCAGATCTTTTCCAGCCCGGACGGTGCGGCACTTGTTGTTGTAGCGCCACTCATGGAATGCGGCCGTCCGCTTCTCCACCTGATATCGTTTCACGGTTTGCGATGGCTGGTCGAAGACTCTTCCGTCTCTGATTGAGCGCACCAGTTTGATGTACTCCGAGTGCGCCCACACCAGCGGGCAGGCCGATCCGGAAGGCTTGCCCAAGAACAATTCGCCTTCCGCAATGTCGGCGGTGTCCCAAACCTGCTCGGGAAGCAAGCGGCTGCCATTTGTCGAATGCTCCACCGATCGCAGCAGCTCCTGAGCAGAGGAAATATTCCCAGCGGCGAGTTCGTAATGCGCCCGTTCCCCGGCCAGTAAGGGCCAGGGACGGCCAATGCCAGTTCCGTCAAAGGGGCTGCCGTCGGCATGTTCGCCATAACCATCGTCGTTATAGCGATACCAGCACGCGCCCTGCGGCAGCCGAACCTTCAACAAGGCATCGATCACTTTTACGGTGTTCAGAATTCTTGGGTCATTCGGCGCACGCAGCCCGAATCGCACCAAGGCCAGCGCATCCGGACTCACGATGTGCGAAGCCCGCTCCCAAGACTGACCGGGGGGACGGTTCTTGATCGGAACAAACCCTTCGGTGGGCGAAGCGGCACAGTCACTGACGGGCGGCGCAATGCGAACGTAATATCCTTCGACTCCAATCTGCCGCGCCAAGTCGCCATCGGTCGAATAGGTCCAATCCTCGATGTGTTCGTTCCAGCTGTCGGCCAGATCGCGCAGGTACGAAGCACTGCCGGCTTGTCCCACCGCTTCAGCAACGTCCGCCGCCCCGAGAAGGGAAGCCACTTCGACCGCCAAGGTGAACGGCGAATAGCCGGAATCCTCTTCCCAGCGATCCTGCTGTGTCACCGGTCCGTTGCACGCGATGAACATGGCAGCGCGTTGCACCATCGGCCACCAGCGCTTCACGTCCCCGAGCGCCTTCGGGGCGTCACGGCGGAGCAGATCGATCAACAGAATTGGAAATCCCGCTTCGTCTAGTTGCAGACCGCTCCAATAGGCTCGCCCATCGAGCCACATGTTCTGCGGCCAGCGCCCGTCTGCCTCCTGGGTGCTTTCGAGATAGCGCAAGACACGAATGGCATCGCCCACCGCGCCAGCCGCGAGAAGGCCGCCTGCGGTTTCAACCAGGTCCCGCGGCCAGACGAGGTGATAACCGCCCAGGTCTTCGTCTCCCTTGTTGAATCCCCAGGGGATGGAAAGGCTGGCAATTACACCACCGGCAAAATCCTTTGACTCATGGGTGCGAAGCATCGCCGTACTCGCCCGATAAAGGTCGTGATCAACTTGGCGATCCAATGGCGCGAGCATCCTCTGCCATCCTGCCCACTGGGCGATGAATTCGCGCTGCATCACCGCGTAATCGTCTAGCAGGCTGCAGCGCGCCAGCTGCGCGGCCTCAGCCCAGACTCCGCCGAAGCCGAGCGCTAACACGAACTCCCCGCCGCAAGCATTCAGATCAATCTCGCCGGTGAGCGCGACATTGCCGTTTTCCGCGCGCTGATATTGTTCGGTGAGCCGGAAATTCCGCGAGAGGTCCTGCCACCCGTCCGAGTATCCAGTAAAACCAACCGAACTGCTCCCGAATCTAGCCGATGAGGCAAGCGCCAGCGCATAGCCCGCGGGATTTTCAGCCAGCAGCATTGGGATGCCCTTGTAATCTCCCATCCATCCCGTGTTATTCGTGCCATTGCTTCCCAGATGCGGCGCCAGCAATGCATAAAGCCGATAATCTGCCAGCCTCCCGGTAAGTGGAACGAACCGGATCTTTTGCAGAACCACGTTGCGGTAAGGATCGGCGAAGATTTCCTTCTCGATTCGATAACGGTGGCCGAGCTCGGTGTTCGCCAGCCGGAATCCCGGCACCCCATGTTCGAAGGGTTCAATTTCAAATCGGCAATGTCGCTTCTCTTCGGAAAAGAAGTTCGAGCCGCTGGTGACGATGAGGCCGAAGTCGCGGGTGCATGGCATGTCCACGCGAGGGAAATAGATTTCGTTGAGGATCCCGTGGCTCAGAGTGAACCAGACTTTGCTGGTACGGTTGAGGGCCGTGCCTACGCCGCTCTTGGCGCTCGAGGTCCAGCGCGGGGGAATCCCCGGCCATCCCGGCGCAAATGTAGGATCACCCACGTTGTGTCCTGCTCTGCTGAGGAGTTGTGTTACTTCGAAACAGGAATAGTATCAGGTAGCTGAATCCGCCCGAGATACAACGCCATGCCTACCACGGCATCCACCCCCATCTTGTCGAGCGTCTCGATCTCCTCGCGGGTTGTGATCCCGCCGGCAGCGATCAGCTGTTTGCTGCAGGCGGCGCGCAATTCCCGCACGGGCTCGAGCGGCAGCCCTTTCATCAAGCCCTCAGTATCAATATGGGTGTAGAGAAAGGCACCGCAATATTGATCAAGGGCCCTCGCGACTTCGAGCGGCGTAATGGAGGTAACCTCCTTCCATCCGCGGATCGCAATCCTGCCGCCGCGAGCATCAATGGCGAACACCAGTTTGTCCCGTCCGAATTCCTTCACCAGCGCCTGCGCGAACGGAACATTGATGGCCCCATTTTGAATCAATGGCGACCCGATGATTACCCGTTTTGCTCCTATGTCCAGGGCCGCGCGTGCAGCCTCGATCGTGCGGATGCCGCCGCCAACCTGACAGGGAAGCTGGTTGACGAAAAACCGGATCAGCTCAGAATTCGGCGCCCTGCCCATGGCGGCGTCAAGATCGATCAACTGCACGAGAGGAAAGCTGGAGAACTTCAGAACCCACTCGGCAAAATTCTCGAACTCGAGTGCTTTCTTTTCGCCCTGAATCAGTTGGACGACCTTGCCGTCCATCAAATCAATGGAAGGAATGAGCATAAGAATCTAGGAGACGAGCCTTACCGGAACTCCGGCCGCATAAAGCCTTAACTTCAACTCGGAAATTGAACTCAAGCCAAAGTGGAAGATGGAAGCTGCCAGTGCAGCATCAGCTTCGCCGGCACGAAACACCTCGACGAAATGCTCCGAGCCTCCTGCCCCTCCCGATGCTATGACAGGGATATTCACCGCCTGGGAAACCGCACGCGTGAGTTCACAGTCAAAACCTTTTCCCGTACCGTCGCGATCCATCGACGTCAGAAGAATTTCACCCGCCCCTCGCTGCTCTGCTTCCCGTGCCCATGCAATGGCATCGCGCCCGGTGGGCGTCCGGCCTCCAGCCACAAACGCTTCAAAAGCGGTGGCCTTCCGCTTGGCATCGATGGCCACGATCACCGCCTGTGATCCAAAACGCTGGGCGATGCGTGTGATCAATGACGGGTCGGCAATAGCGGCGGAATTGATGCTGATTTTATCGGCGCCTGCGTCGAATATGGCTGCCGCATCTTCCAGTTTGCGCACTCCTCCCCCGACGGTAAACGGAACAAACAGTTCTTTGGCTGTCCGTTTTACCGTCTCGATCAAGGTATTTCGCCTCTGGTGGGTAGCGGTGATGTCGAGCAGAACAACTTCATCGGCGCCAGCCTCGCTATGGGCTTTCGCCAATTCCCCGGGATCGCCAGCATCGCGCAGATTGAGGAACTTCGTCCCCTTCACAACACGCCCGGCGTCTACGTCCAGGCAAGCGATGATTCGTTTGGTTAGCATCTACGATTTGTCTTCTCTGCGCCCTTTATTTCTCCGCTAATTGGGACGGTTGAAAACCTGAGGTTCACAAGCTGACAAAATTCTCCAAAATCTTAAGTCCCACCTCTCCCGACTTTTCCGGGTGAAACTGCACGCCAAACAAGTTGTCCTGCTCCACGGCTGCCGAAAACCCGCCGCCGTACTCGCATTCCGCAGCCGTCGAGGTAAGCAGGGGCACGCGGTACGAATGTGTGAAATAGACGAATGCTCCGCTCGAAACTCCCTCGAGCAGTCGCGAGGCGCGCTTTCGGATCTCAAGGCTATTCCAGCCGACATGCGGAGACTTCACGCCGGAAGGAAATCGACTGCACTCACCCGCCCATAGTCCCAGTCCATCGACATCGGGGGCCTCTTCGCTCGACGCCAGCATCCACTGCATGCCAACGCAAATGCCCAGGAAGGGCACGCCGCGCTCGATCCCGCTGAGCACGGCATCTCGCAGCCCCGCATGGTCGAGCGCAGCCGTCGCCTGGAAATGCCCAACCCCCGGCAGAACGATCTTGTCTGCCTTCGCGACCTGACCGGCATCGGCGGTTACCAGGGTTGCCGCGCCCAGGTGATCGAATGCCTTTTTGACAGAAGCGAGATTGCCCGCCTGGTAGTCGATGATGGCAATCACTACAACAACCCCTTCGTGCTCGGCAGCAGACTCTTCATCTGTTTGTCTTGCCAGCAGGCGGCGCGTAGCGCCCGGGCAAAGGCTTTGAACAATGCCTCAATCTTGTGGTGATTCGACCGCCCATAAAGCGTCTTGATGTGAATATTCGCATTGGCTCCGCGGGCAAACCCCTCGAAGAAATCATCTACCAGCTCCGACTGCAAATCACCAACCAGCCGCACGCGAACCTTGGTTTCAACCACCGCCGCCGCCCTTCCGGAAAAATCAACGGCTGCGACGCCCAGCGTCTCATCCATCGGCATCATGAAATATCCTGCGCGCAAGATTCCTTTTTTGTCTCCCAGCGCTTTCGCGAACGCCTGCCCGAGCGCGATGCCGACGTCTTCCACGGTGTGATGCTGATCTACATCGAGATCTCCGGTGGCCCTGAGTTCCAGATCGAATCCGCCATGATGGGCCAGCAACTCCAGCATGTGATCGAAAAAACGGATCCCGGTAGAAATCTTGTAACGGCCCTTCCCTTCGATGGTAAGCCGCAGTTTGATGCTGGTCTCTTTGGTTGTGCGGTCGAGGACAGCTTTTCTCATCTGGTTACCTGCTGCCTAATTCCGAGTTGTGCAAACACTTCGCGCAGCGCAGAGAGCATACGTTGATTGTGCTCGCGAACGCCTACGGTGACGCGCACGCAGTCTTGGCATCCGTAGTCCGCCGAACGATCCCGCACCAGAATTCCGCGACGCCGCATTTCTGTGACAAACGGCTTCGAGTTTTCCCCAAGATACATCAGAACAAAGTTCGCTCGGCTCGGCCAGTGCTTCACGTTCCAAGCAGCTAATTCCAATTCCAGCTCGCGTCGTCCTTCGAGACACTGGGCTACATAATTGCTGACGTATTGCTGGTCTGCGAGCGCCGCCGGCAAACACGCAAGCGCGACGGAGTTCAGGTTGTACGGCGAACTTGCCCGCCGCAGCATCTTCATCTGTTCGACTTGGCCCATCAACACTCCAATCCTCAGTCCCGCCATGCCATAGACCTTGGAGAAAGTACGCGAGGCAAAAAGGTTCGGCCTCTCCCGCCATTCCGGCACGACCGTCTCCCCGGCGAAGTGGAAATAGGCTTCATCGATCAAGACAGCGGCGTCGGGAGCAGCCTCGGCGATACGGAGCAGGTCTTTGAGCGCGACCAATGTGCCGGTAGGATTGTTGGGATTGGCCAACGCGATGAACCGGGTACGAGAAGTGACCGCGGCGACCACAGCGTCAGTCGGGAAACCGAAGTCCCTAGACGCCGGGATGGAAATCACCTTGCTCCCGGTCTGAGCTGCGTAAATCTCGAACATGGCAAAGGTGGGGACCACGAGGATGGCTTCGTCCGCGGGCTCGAGGTAAGTTTCACAAACCAGATGAATGGCTTCGTCGGTACCGTTCGTGAGCAACACTTCTTGCGGGGACACTCCGAAATGTTCAGCCACTGCCAGTTCTCCAGCATCGCGAACCGGGTAGCGTGCTAGGTTCTCGCCGTCAATTTGCCGCAAGCGCTCGAGCACACGCGGCGAGCAGCCGGAGGTGTTTTCGTTGAAATCCAGACGCAGGCCTTGGCGATTCCCTAGCGGCGGATGGTACTCCTTCAGCGTGCGCACGGCGTCGCGGGCTTTAAGCACGGGCACACCTCACACGAATGGAATCGGCGTGGGCCTGCAAACCTTCGGTTTCGGCCAAGGCCACAACCGATTTGGCAATACGCTGCAGACCGCGAGAAGAGAGATCCTGCACGGTAATGAGCTTCACGAAGTCCATCACGCTCAGTCCGCCGCGAAGCCGCGCTGCACCCGCCGTAGGCAACACGTGGTTGGGACCGGAAGCATAGTCTCCCGCGGCTTGCGCCGAGTAATCTCCGACGAAAATCGACCCTGCATTCTGGACCAGCCGCAGGGAATGCTTTTCGACAGTGATGTGTTCCGGAGCGATGCGATTCGCCCAATCAAAGGCCTCAGACTTTGACCGTGCAATCAGAATCGCGCCTCGCGAAGAGATTGAGTGCGCTGCGATTCGATTCTCGCCCAGTGGCGGCCGTCCGCGCCCGCCATTTTTGACCTCTCGCGACACCTCCTCCGCCAATTTCCTCGAAGTTGTCACCAGATTGACCAATGTCTCGGGATCGTGCTCCGCCTGCGCTAACAAATCAGCCGCAAGGAACGCCGGTTCGCCGTTGTCACTAACGATCATTCCCTCGGTCGGACCGGCCAGCATATCGATGGCACAGTCGAACGCGACCAGCTTCTTCGCAACGGTTACGTACCGATTGCCCGGCCCGACAATCTTATCTACCGACGCGATGGTTTCCGTTCCGTATGCCAGGGCTGCGATTGCCTGAGCGCCGCCAACCCGGTAGAACTGCTCAACACCCAGCATTCCCGCCGCGGCAAGGACTTCGCGACTCGGCCTCGGCGAGACCACCCGAATGTTCTTCACTCCCGCGACCTGCGCCGGGATGACGGTCATTAACAGCGTAGAAACCAGTGGGAACCGGCCCCCGGGCACGTAACAGCCAGCCGAATCGAGCGGCCGAACTAGTTGTCCAACGACTGCGCCTTCTCTCGCGCGGCGCCACGGCTTCGGCTTCTGCCACTGGGCGAATCGGCGAATGTTCTTCTCCGCCAGTCTCAAGGCGGATCGCAACTGTTTCGGTGCGGCTTTCCACGCCTCGCGCAACTCGGATTCACTGACGCGTAAGCTCAGCCCCGGTTTGAATCCGTCGAACCTGCAGGCATACTTCAGCAGTGCCCGGTCGCCGTTTTGGCGCACATCCTCAACAATCTTCCGCACCACAGGTTCGATGGTGTCCAATTGCGAGCCTCGCCGCTCAAGCGCACGTACGTAACGATCGGCGGCTTTGCCCTGCAGAATCCGCATTACATGACCACCTTGTTGAGCGGATATTCCACGATTCCCTGCGCGTTCGCCTCTTTAAGTCGTGGAATAACTTGCCAGGCGAGGGACTCCTCAATCACGGTATTGACCGCCAGCCACTCCGGGTCGCTCAGCTGCGAGATCGTTGGACGCTTCAGCGCCGGCAGGACGCCGAGTACTCGCTCCAGATCTTCCTTGCGGACGTTGAGCATCAGACCGACGCGATCCTTCGCTTCCATCGCGCCCTTCAGCATCAGCGCGAGATTTTCGATCTTGCGCCGCTTCTCGGCATCGTTCCACGAATTCCTATTGGCGATGATTTGGGTATTGCTCTCAAGGACGGTGTCCATGATGCGAAGGTGATTGGCGCGCAGAGAACTTCCGGTTTCCGTGACTTCAACAATCGCGTCCGCCAGCATCGGCGGTTTTACCTCGGTTGCGCCCCAAGAAAATTCGACTCGCACATCTACGCCGCGGCTTGAAAAGTAATTCTTGGTGACGTTCACCAGTTCCGTCGCGATGATTTTTCCGGAAAGATCTTCCGCTTTCCCGTACGACGAACTCTCCGGTACAGCGAGCACCCAGCGAACCTTGCCGCGACTCTGCTTGGCGTAGATCAGGTCGGTGACGGTAACGACCTCCAACCCGCTTTCAATCACCCAGTCGAGTCCGGTGAGCCCTGCATCCAGCGCGCCGTGCTCAACGTAGCGCGCCATCTCCTGCGCCCGAATCAACATGCACTCAATTTCCGGATCGCCGGTGGAGGCGAAGTACGAGCGGGAATTCGTATGAATCGGCAGGCCGGCTTGAGCAAACAACTGCAAGGTTGCCTCTTGCAGGCTGCCCTTTGGAATGCCCAGTCGTATTTTCATCGCTCCTCCGGAACGCCCTTCGATTCGCTGCGCTCGCTCCGGACATGTTGGACTCCAGTTTTCGAAGGTGGGAAGGCATGGACGGCAAGTTCCTTGGTAAAGCACGATCGCGACCCCTCGTGACAGACCACCCCTTCTCCTTCTACTTCCACTTTGATGAGCAGCGAATCGAAGTCGCAGTCGGTCGCGGCGGACACGACCTTCAGGCGATTCCCCGACGTCTCGCCTTTCGTCCAGAGTTGATTGCGGGTGCGACTGTAAAACGTCACATAGCCGCCCGAAGCCGTCTTGTCCCACGCTTCCTGGTTCATAAACCCAAGCATCAGGATGTCGCCCTTCGCGGCGTCCTGCACAATCGCGGGCACCAGGCCTTGCATTTTCTGAAAGTCAATCTTCATCATCTCGATCCTCATCGAACACTCGGCTATCAGCCTTTCGCCGCCTTGAAGTCGGCTCTCCCCCTTCAGCCTTCTGGCTGATTGGCGCCTGTTGAGTGTCTGAACACAAAAAGCCCGCTGGGCTTTCGCTCCAGCGGGCTTGAACTTGGTCTTAGCTGCTAACCGAGCCTCACACACCCGCCGTCGCGCTGTGCGCGTGATGGCGGTGGTGATGATGCAAGGTCAGCATGGAACACTTAAGGTAAGCGACGGCCGCCGGTCAGTCAATTCCGAAAATTCGATGCACCGGATCGAGATTGCCGATTCTAAGGGCGCGGGCGCAATACAGGTTTTCCTGTGAATACCCCGATCTCTGAGCTAGGACTCTTGCAATCCCTGACCACACAGGGCAGAGTTTCACAGAAACCACTCAGAGAAAAGCTTCTACAGCTTCTCGTAGAATTCGCAAGCCGAGCACGAGATGAAAATTCCCCCCGGGACATTGCGCTCGCGATCCTTCACGCGCTTGACAATCCGTGTGGGCTTGCCGCACTTGGGGCAGTCAGTGCTCTTGGTCGTATCCATTACCTTCTTGCGGTCGGCAGTCTTGGCAATCTTTGCAGGCATGGTTCTCCTTCAATTTCGCGGCACAAATCCGGCGTCTTCGTCCCCAATCTGAGTTGATTTGGTGGTGGCCGGGCCGTGGATGAGTGGGATTGAATCAGTCAATCATCGGATCATTCAATCAATGCCGGTACCGCGGTATCGTATTGACTCAATCCTTCAGTCTCTACTAATTGTAACAGGGTCTGAAGCCCGCACTTCCCGTCGAAAGCGCTCGAAGCGTTGAAGGGCGAACCCTATCTCGCCAGCAGCTGGGACGCCTGCTCGATTTCCCGGACGATCTTCTCTGCCTCTTCTGCGGGATTCACGGCCGCGGTGATGGGACGACCCACCACGAGGTGCGTTGCACCGGCAGCGATCGCCTGTGCCGGTGTGACAACCCGCGCCTGATCGGCGTGGGCGGCACCGGCGGGTCGCACGCCCGGCGTGACGACAACAAACTCGCTCCCCAGACGGGCCCGCAGAGCCCTCACTTCGCGAGCCGAACTCACCACCCCGTGGCAGCCGGCCTGCAGCGCCAGGTTCGCTAGGTGGACAACCTGCTCCTCCAAATTTCGCGGCACTCCAACTTCGTTCAGATCTCCCTCATTCATGCTGGTAAGGACGGTGACGGCAACCACCTTCATCGCGGGATTGGTCTCTCGTGCAGCTTCCGTTGCCGCACGCAGCATTTTGCTGCCCCCTCCCGCATGCACGGTCATAAGACTCGCGCCAAGTTGTCCGGCCTCCCGAACCGCCGCCCCGACCGTGTTTGGAATGTCATGGTACTTCAGGTCAAGAAACACTCGTCGGCCGGAACCGACCAGGTCGCGCACCATGCTCGGCCCTTCCGCCGTGTACAGCTGCATCCCCACTTTGTAGAAGCTGGCGGAATCACCGAGGGAAGAAACAACCTTCTGAGCTTGCGCTCTGGAAGAAACGTCCAGCGCGACGATGAGTTGGTCGCGGGCAGCCATGATCAAGAACCAGTTTAGCTGATGAGAAGAATTTCAAGAGAAGCAATCTAGTGCGAACCGAAAGTTCGCCCCACAAGCTTACGGAACCATCTTCGGCCGCTGCAGCACTGCCATGAGCGGCGCATTTCCGGCGGGCACGATGTCCAGGCGCACTCGTTGCACGCCTCTGGTGTGAAACTTCAAGACCCTGGCGGCACTGTAGGACACGTCGATGATTCGACCCTCGACCACCGGTCCGCGATCATTGATGCGTACCACCACCGCGCGCCGGTTCCGGAGATTGGTGACCTTGACATAGGTTCCTAACGGTAGCGTGGGATGTGCGGCCGTCAGATCGTACATGTTGTAGGGCTCGCCGCTGGCGGTGGGCTTGCCTTCGAAGTCGTGTCCGTACCAGGAGGCGGTGCCGATCTGATAAGGTTTCGTTGCCGTCCGCGCCTTCGCCCTCGCGGCAAAGAAATTTGCCGCTTCAGTTACGTTGTATGGCACTGCCCGATACTTGGACGACCCTGAGCGGTTTGGGCCCTGAGCCGCTCCCAAGCTGACGAGGAAAGCAATCGTCAACCCCTGAGCTGTACGTCTTCGCATCAGTTACCCTCCAAGTTCAAGTCGTCCTCCTCGATACGAAATGCGCGCAGATTTGGCAATGCTACGAACCGCAGAGGGGCGTGTCAATCCGTAAACTTACCCAGAAGTACTTCCGCATAGTTGCATTTGCAGAAGTAACCAGGAAACGCATTTCGTCGGGGATTGCGTATATTGCTCGATCTAAAGCGCGACTTTGTTAACGATTTGGACAATAACCAGGCCGTGTCCTACCCAAGGCAATTTTTTCGTAATTGTTTTTTCAGCAACTTACGCACTTGACTAACTAACTGTTTCCAGATCAGCAACTTGCATGAAAACTGGACCCTTGCCGATGGTGGACTTCTCGCTCCCCCGATTGACCTCCGGCAATGTCGTGGCTCCCAGCCTCCAACGGGTTTCTGAAGGTCGAAATACATGGTTGCTTCATTGCCCTGCTGGCCCGGTTCCACCGCACACCTGTACTTAAAATTCCTATCGCAACCGGCTGTCCTTCAATTACATTCGCTCTATGCCGCAAACTCCACCCGTAGTCTTGACGATTGCGGGCTTCGATCCTTCATCTGGGGCTGGGGCGACCGCCGACATTAAGACGATCGCTGCCCATGGCTGTTATGGGGTTGCCGCTCTGAGCGCGCTTACCGTGCAGTCCACGACGGGAGTGACGAGAACACAACCGAGCGACGTCGCATTGCTTCGTGAAACCTTGGACGAGTTGAACAACGACTGCAAAATCGCTGCCGTGCATATTGGGATGTTGGCGAATGCATCGGTTGTGAGCGCGGTTGCGGACTTCCTCGAATCATCTCGACTCCCCTGCATCGTTCTGGACCCGATCCTCGAGGCGTCTTCGGGTGCGGAATTGCTGGATGGAGCCGGCATTCTCGTCATGGTGGAGAGGCTCTTCCCACTCGCATCCGTCGTCACCCCGAATGCCCAGGAGGCGGCAGTCCTCACCGGCGACACAGTCAATTCAGTCGATGAGATGAAGCTTGCCGCTCAAGAAATGAAAGAAAAAGGAGCCAAGGCGGTGGCGGTCACCGGTGGACATCTCGATCCGACCATCGACGTATTGTTGTCAGCCAATGGCGACCTGCAAACCTTCAAGTCCGAGAAACTGGATACCAACTACACCCACGGCACTGGGTGCGCATTTTCCACCTCGATCGCGTGCCATTTAGCGCAGGGTCGGCCGCTAGCAGAAGCCGTGTTGTTGGCAAAGTCATTTTTGACCGCCGCCATCGCCAATGGGTATCCCGTGGGAAAAGGAGTAAACCCGGTGAATCACATGTACCGCATGAGAAATCATCCGGGTGGGTTTGCAAAGAGAATGACGAGCGGGAAGGACTAGTTTTCAGCTTTGCGGGTCTTCAGCAGAATGCCCGCGAGAAATGCGGCACAGGCAGCCATCAGCCACTGAATTCGCCATAGCTGGACGGCTTCGAAATCTGTATTGTCCCGCACGCTCAGTAGTCCCATCGAAAGCGCGACCACAAGGAAGCCCAAGCCCACCAGGAAAGCGCACAGCGAGGCCAGCGGCAACCCAAACCACTTCTTGACATTGGTGAACTCGAGCGCACGTAGAAACCCTAGGTGCGAGGCCCAACCCTCGCTAGGGGTCGCCGAGGCACGGTGACGGCCGAGACCGCAAATGTGGCAAAACGCTGCTCCGACCATGAATTCGGTCCCGCAACGTCGACAGGCTTCCGCCATCGCGGGTTCCGCGTTCTGTTCGGAAAGGGGAGGGCGCCAGAACTCTTGTTTTGCGTCGCGGACCAAGTCACTCATGGTGGATTTGCCCACGTCCCTATTCGCAACCAGCTCGCCAAATCGTGGGAGCACCAACACTAGATTTTTCTTTGACTTACGAAGAGCCGCCTGGTCGAGCGATGCCGTTCCCCAGAGCAAGAATTACTTGCACAGTGCAAAGATGCCCGACTCGCGCAGCTGCCGTAGCACTCGAGCGGCGTGGCTCGGGTAAACTGCTTCAAGAGACTCTTCTTGTTCCGGAAACTCCCGATCCTCGTGGCGGCCCTGACCGCTCTCTCGCTTTCGTTCTGCTTGGGACAGTCCAAACTCACGTTCCGGCCGGCCGATCCTCTCAATCCTGCCGCCTTTCAGCATTTCTATGACATGTACTATGAGCGGTCGATTCAGGAATTCACGCAAGTTTTGCAGCGCCACCCCGACGATCCGGATGCCGTAAACCACCTGTTGACGGCAGTCCTTTTTCGCGAACTCGATCGCATCGGCGCTCTGAATGCCGGTGATTACGCCAACGACAGTTTCATCAACTCGAAACACCGGCCGGCGGACCCCAAGGTCTGCGATGAAATCAAGCAACTGGTCAGCCGGGCGCAGGCCCTTGAAGACAAGCGGCTCGAGGCGAACGCCAAGGACGTGGGTGCCCTTTACTCTCGCGGTGTCACCCGCGCTCAGTTCGCCACGTATACGGCACTGATCGAGCGTGCATGGTTTTCGGCTTTGCGGAACGCACTCGGTGCGCGGCACGATCACGAGAGGGTGCTCGAACTCGATCCCAACAATGGCGATGCCAAGCTGATCGTTGGCGCGCACAACTACGTAATCGGGAGCCTGCCTTGGGGAATAAAAGCCGCGACCACCGTCGTGGGTCTGGGGGGAAACAAAGACAAGGGGCTTCAATATCTGCACGAAGCGGCACAAGGCACCTCAGAAACCAGCATCGACGCCAGAATCATTCTGGTTGTGTTTCTACGGCGCGAAGGAAGGCTTGACGAGTCGCTGCAGCTTCTGCGCGGGTTGATTCCGCAGTATCCGCACAATGTGCTATTCGCGCTTGAGGAAGGCAATTTGCTGCGCGCCAAGAAACAGACGCGTGAAGCCGAAGCTGTGTACCGCCGGGTTTGGGATGAAGGCCGAGCCGGGAAGTATGTGGGGCTGCGCTATGAACTCGCCACCACCGCTCTTGGGGATTTGCTTCGCAGTGAAAAGAATTACGAAGGCGCGGCTGCTGCCTACGATCTCATCGCGCAGGTTCAGAAGCCGGAGCCGGGAACCGCGCAGAGGGCTGTGGTGGGAGCTGGTGAAATGTATGATTTGTTGCACCGGCGCGAAGTGGCCGTCAAACGCTATGAAACCGCGCTTGCCATGGACGGCAACTCGGATCTCGCTCAGACGGCGAAAAAAAGACTCAAGGAACCCTACACGGGCGGTTAAGTTCGGAATGCCTGACCGAGGGCGGATCTGCCGAGCGGCCCGGCAAATATCCTGAAGCGGCTATTCACTCCGGAGCAGATCTTCTTGTCACTTGACATCAAACGAAGGCGGGAGCTCCGTTTGCTTGGTCGCCCAGGCGTGATCCGGTTCGCTCTGCATGTCGAAGGCAAGGGTGTTTTTCGCGGCTGAGATCTCCGAAAGATTGAGCCAACTGCTCGGGTGCGGCACATCATTGAGGCGAACCCCGCGGACATAAATCCCAGCGCCGGTACGCGTAATCTCTAGGGTCTTGCCATTGCCTAAGTGCATGGTCACGCGCGGGAACAGAGGCGTTCCCAGGGTGAACCCCGCCACACCCGGAATTTCCGTGTAGATTCCGATCGCGTTCCAAACGTACACACCAGAGGTTGCGCCCAGATCATCATTCCCCGGCAGGCCGTCCGGCTTAGTCGTGAATGTCTCTTTACGAATGCGGTCGATCACCTGCTGCGTCTTCCAAGGGCTGCCGGTCCACAGATAGGCGTAAGGCGCGCAGAAATCCGGTTCATTGGTGACGGTAAAATTCGGCAACGCCCATCCGCTGAGCTTCTCGAAGAACTTGTCCAACTTCGCTTCTGCCTTCTCTGCGCCCCCCATTGCGCGAAACAGCCCTGCATAGTTGAACGGCAGCATGAACGTGTACTGGGAGGTCGAGCCTTCCTCGAATCCCATCTGGTTCGAGGTGTCGGAGTCGGTGCGGTGTGGCTCCAACTTTTCTGGATTGAAACCCTGGATAAACATTCCGTCTTCAGTTCGCGGCCGGATCCATCCCGTTTCCTTGTCGAAGATATTGCGCCAATTCTGTGCCGACTTCAGCAGACGCTGTGCAGCTGCGGGAACACTGAGCTCCCGCGCAAATTGCGAGACGGCGAAGTCAGCGCTGTTGTACTCCAGCGAAAAAGATGTTGCACCCTGGAACTTATCTGTGACCGGGATGTAACCCTTGGACAGATAATCCGCAAGTCCCGGTCGCTCCTCGTAATGGTGCAGGCCCTTCCCGGGCACGGTCGCGCCCTTCAGCATATAGTGCAGTGCACTTTTCAAATCAAAGCTTCGTGCTCCGAACGCGTAGGCCTCGGAAAGCAGAATCGCCGAAGAGTCGCCGCCCATGATGTAGCTGTTATCGTTGGCTGGCGTCCAGCGCGGCAACCATCCGCTCTGCTCGGCGTCATGCACCAGGGATTGCATCATTTGACTGGTCTGCTCGGGGTAGAGGAGAGCGAGAAACTGGATCGTGTTGCGATAAATGTCCCAGTCAGAAAAATTTGCGTACTGGTTCTTACCAGCAGCCAAGCGCCGCACCGTCCAGTCGAATCCGGTGTATTCGCCATCCTCATCGCTGAACAGCGTGGGCGCGAGCAGCATGTGATACATGCCGGTGTAGAAAATTGTGCGCTGATCTGGGGTGCCGCCTTCCGCCTCGACCAGATCGAGCGCTGTCGACCAGGTTTCCTTCGCTGCCGCACGCACCTGGTCAAAGTCCCAACCGGGAATTTCTTTGGCGAGATTCGCTTCGGCACCAGCGATGCTGACAAAAGAAATGCCCACCTTCAGGATGAGCGGTCCATCGCCCTCCGCAAAAGAAACAAACGCCCCCGCTTTATGCCCGGTTGCGGCCCTCGATTGCAGCGTGACCTTATCCGTCCAGGTTCCTGCAGAAGTGAACGGTTTCTCGAACTTGAAGGCGAAAAACAGGACGTATTTGGTCGGCGATCCACAGAACCCGCCACTGTGCACGGTGCCAACCAAGCTGTCCTTCCCCTGGATCTCGATCGTGCTCACATCGTTTTCGCGATGTTGCGCATCGATCGTCGCGCTTCCTGCCGCGTTGAACACGAGTGTGCGCGTTGAGCCCGCAGGAAACAGGAACCGCGCAATGCCGGCTCGCTCAGAAACCGCTATCTCAGTCTTGGTCCCGTCCTCAAACTCGACCCCGTAAAAGCCAGGATGTGCTTGCTCTTTGTCGTGAGTAAACCGAGCGCTGAACTTGCTTGGATCGTCGGATTCATGGATGGCATTTCTCCATGGCAGCACTGGAACATCACCGTAGAGCGGACACCCCGCACCGCTGATGTGCGTAAGGCTGAATCCGCGAATCGTATTGTCGGCGTAGCGGTACCAGCCATCTGACTTGGTGTCAGGACTCCACTGCACCATGCCAAAAGGAAGAGTTGCTCCGGGGAATGTGTTGCCGTCTGCTCCCGTTCCGATAAAAGGATCGACCGCGTCGTAGGCAGATGTCGAAGGCTGCGAAAAGGCCGAAACGACTGCTAGGGTTAAAAGATATAGGAGAATCATCAGGCTACGCATGTCAGTTCTCGGTCGCAAGTATAGCCGGGCCGCGGAACTTTTCCTTGGCGGAAGGCGTATCCTAGGGCTGGAGGCGCCTTATGTACTGCAACTACTGCGGAAAATCCATTCAGGACGACGCTAACGTCTGCGCATACTGTGGAACGCGGGTGGGAGCGGTAATTGCCCGCAAGCGCCTCGTGCGGCCGCGCGAAGGCCGCAAGATCGCCGGCGTCTGCTTGGGCATCGCCGAGTACTTCGACCTTGACCCAACCCTCATTCGCCTCATCTGGCTGGTTCTTATTTTTGGCGCTGGGACCGGTCTGCTGGCCTACATCATCGGATGGATTGTCATGCCGGAAGAGCCTTATCTTCTTCCAGCGCAGGTGCCGGGGCAACCGCAGGCCACGAATTCATAGCTTCTCTATAATCTCCGCATGGAACGGATCTCCAGCGGTGACGCAGAAGTTTGTTTTGAGGTTGCAGGCAGTGGCCCACCCGTCATCCTGCTGCACCCTTTCCCGGTCTGTCGCGAGTTTTGGATCCCAGTCGCCGAATTCTTGTCCAGCCGATACTTCCTGATCATGCCTGACCTGCGCGGCCATGGAGACTCTGAGCTAGGCGAAGGTCCGGCCACCATGGCAAAACATGCCGCGGACGTCGCGCGCATCATGAGCGCCTCTGGCGTGGATCGCGCTTCGATCATCGGTGCTTCTATCGGCGGGTACGTAATTTTTGAGCTCTGGCGTCAGATCCGTCAGCGCATCTCTGCGCTAGTGCTTTGCAACACAAAAGCTGGGAATGATTCCCCCCAGGCCCGCGCCGCACGTCTCCAAACCGCTCAAGACGTCCTACAGACGGGAACCCAAGTCTTCTTCGAGGGCATGCTCGAAAAGATACTGGGCGAGAGCACGCGGAGCTCACGCCCCGACCTCGTCGATGGGGCACTCCGCATGATGCGCAAAATGTCACCTGAAGATGTCGCGGCGGTGCAGCGCGGTATGGCCGATCGCGCCGACTCGGTTCCGCTTGCTTATACCATTGATGTCCCGACCTTGATCATCGCCGGCGAGGAAGACACCGTAACCGGCGTCGCGGAAGCCGAAATGATGAAGCAGAGCATAGGCGGAAGCGATATGAAGGTGATCAAAAAAGCCGGCCACTACTCGCCCTGGGAGCAGCCGCAAGAGGTGGGACAACTATTACGAAGTTTCCTCGACCGTCGCAGGCAGTAAAAAGGCCCACCTTCCATATCTGGGATGGGCCCTATCTGCTCACCGGAACTTTGGTTAGAAACCGCCCGTGCCTTGCGGCGTTCCCAAGCCCGTGGGACCATCGAACCCCGCTCGCCCGGTGCAAAGGTACGAGCCACCGCAGCTACCATTACTGCCTGTCGTGACATCATGGAGGGTCCCGGACGCCCCATAGGTCGCATGGCCATAGACGTACTGTGCGTCGCCGATGCCGGTCGCGTTGCCGGCAAGCGCATAGACGGCCGCGATGAGCGGAGATGCCAGGCTCGTGCCCCCTACCTGAAACCATCCCGACCTGCCCTGATATCGCACGCTGTCGTAAACCGCCGCACCCGTATTCGGATCAGCATCGGCAGAAACATCAGCAACTGTGCGGCGTATGCACCCAGAGTCCTTTTGCCAAGTCGGCTTGGGTTCTAGCGCACTGCATCCGCTGCCGGCGCCGCTCCACACCGCTTCGCTCTGGTAACTGTTGTCGGCATTGACTAGCAGGGTCGTGCCGCCGACCGCAGTCACATATTGCGAAGCGGCGGGATACTCCACCCCATACCCGCTATCGCCGGAGGAAAAAGTAATCGGTTTATTCGCCGTGCTGAAATGAGCATCGTAGCTGGACTCACCTGAAAACTCACCCCCGCCCCAGGAGTTGGAAACAACCGTCGCATGCGCCTTTGCATAATCCTCAGCCGCCAGGAGGTTCGAAAACGAGTTGCTGGTTGCCTCGACCAGAAGTATTTTGCAGTTTGGGCAGACCGCGTGTGCGATCTCGACATCAAGAGCGATTTCTAGGGACCAGCCGGCATTCTTTGCCGGGTATTGGGTCCCCCCAGTCTGATTGACCTTCTTAAAGCATCCGTTTGCCGTGGTGCAGGAGGGAAGAGCGAACTGCCTGCTGTAGACCCCGAGATCACTCTCGATGTTTGGATCATCGTAGGCATCCACAATTCCTATCGTCTGCCCGCTGCCGGCTGATGTGGATGGCAGATTGTAGGCGCCGCGGAATTGTGCCGGACCATAAGCACCTGATGGTACCGCGGCGGCTTTCGGCCGACCTCGTTCATCGACTACCACGCGTGCATGGCAGCGCGAGCTGCCGGGAGCGGCAGGGCCGGGGCACACCGGCCGGTGACCCGCCGCTAACGCGGCAGAAGAAATGAGAACGGCAACGCAAATTCCACGCAAAAACATGTGTTCCTCCGGATGGGTGAGCTCTTTCCCAAGTTCCCACAATCTTGAGGTTTGCGGCCATGCCATGTCAACGCCCCAAAGTGCGCCCCCCATTCGGTCGAGAAGTACATGATTCCGCTATATTGGAAGTTAGGTATGTCCGAGACGAACTCCAAGGTGATTCGGCCCGCAAGAGGCATGGCGGGCTCCGTCCGTCTGCCCGGTGATAAATCAATTTCACACCGCTACGCCATGTTGGGAGCAATCGCGGAAGGCGCTACGAGGCTCGAGAATTTTTCGACCGGCGCCGACTGTTCTAGCACGCTTGGGTGTCTTCGCACGCTTGGCGTGCGATGGGAACGTAACGGCAACTCGGTCACAATTCACGGAAACGGTCCCCGGCTTCAAGCCCCGAAGACGTTCCTCGATTGCGGCAATTCCGGCTCCACCATCCGTATGCTCAGCGGAATACTTGCTGCGCAGGGCTTCAGTTGTGAGTTGCGCGGCGACGAATCGCTCTCTCGTCGACCCATGGCGAGGGTGATCAAACCGCTTGAACTAATGGGGGCGAAATTCGAAGCCAACGAGGGCGGGCGTCCCCCGCTGCGGTTAACCGGAGGTCAACTCAAGCCTCTCGAATACAAGCTGCCAGTGGCGAGCGCCCAAGTAAAGACCTCCCTGCTCTTCGCAGGCTTATATGCCGATGGAACCACACGGATTGAAGAACCGATCCAAACACGCGATCACGGGGAGCTCGCCCTGCAAGCCTTTGGAGCGCGAATCGATCGCCAGATGCGCGAGGTGAGCATTGAAGGCGGACAAAGATTGCAGGCCATCGAGGCGGTAGTGCCGGGAGATATTTCCAGTTCCGCTTTCTTTCTGTGCGCGGCGGCCTTATTCCCCGATTCACAACTGCTGATTCCCGGACTTCTCCTAAACCCCACACGCGCCCGCCTACTCGACTTTCTGATTGGGCTTGGACTGCGCATCACGATGAGCGGACTCGAGGAGCAGCATGGAGAGCTAATTGGAAGCCTGCAGGTGGAAGGTGGCGCCTTGAAAGGGGCAAGGATTTCCGGTGGAGATACGGCCGCGATGATCGATGAGATCCCAGTGCTCGCGGCCATTGCTCCCTACACGGCAGAAGGGATTGAGATCCGCGATGCTCGCGAGCTACGAATCAAAGAGTCGGATCGGATTGCCAGCATCGCAACCAACCTGCGCTTGATGGGAGCCGAAGTCGAAGAGTTCGAGGACGGGCTCCGCGTGCCCGGTGGTCAGAAACTTCGCGGCGCATCTCTTGATTCCTTCGGGGACCATCGAATCGCAATGGCCTTTGCAGTGGCGGCTTTGAGGGCTCAAGGCGAAACGGAGATGAAGGGTGCTGACGCGGCGGTGATTTCCTTCCCAGCGTTCTTTGAAACTTTCGAGGGACTCCTACAACGATAACAAATCTAGCCAGGGCCGAGAATCCGGCGACTAACCTGGACACATTTGTAAACTGCTGCTGAAAATCTCCAGAAAACCATAGTTTGGCGCCCCTGTTTTCGAGCCACATTTACAAAATTCCGTATAACACAAAAGTTGTACTCTCCTTGCAGCTGAGTGCAACGTACTCCGAATCAACAACTTACGACATGAACGAGCGCCATTGAGAGCCCTGGCAAAGTAATTGCCAAAGTTGCAACTAGCGCGTTCGGGGCCTAGACAGATCTCTCAGTGCGAAGGAAGGTCCCAAATGCTCACTCACCCGTCCCGCTTCAGGACATTTCGATCGGTTTTCCTAACTCTAGCGACACTCTTCGCCGTAATTTCTCTCGGTACCGCACAAACGACGATCAGCACAGGCAGCATCGTTGGCACCGTAACCGACCCGCAAGGCGCGGTGGTTAGCGGAGCCAAGGTGACAATCACGAGTACGAGTACCGGACAGGCAATCAGCTTGACGACAAACTCTGCTGGTAGCTACAACTCTGGCCCATTGCAACCCGACAGCTACACGGTGCAGACTTCGGCATCCGGTTTCCGGACCACTTCCACCACGGTCCAGGTTCAGGTCGGAAACACCGCTTCGGCCAACGCCAGGCTGCAAGTCGGGCGACAGGACCAAGTCGTAGAAGTGACCGGGAGTGCGGTCGAGGTCAACACCGAACAACCAACGGTTCAAGGTGTATTGACCAGTCGAGACATCGAAAACCTTCCCACCGGTAGCCGTAACTTCCTGGATCTCGCTCAGCTCGAACCTGGAGTGCAGATTCAGGATGGAGGAAATTTCGATCCCACAAAGAATGGATTCTCATCGGTTTCGTTCGGCGGACGCTTCGGTCGGACTGCACGAATTGAGCTGGATGGCATTGACATCAGCGATGAGACGGTTGGTACCACCGCGCAGAACATCTCTGCCGGCGCAATCAGCGAGTTTCAGGTTAGCCAATCCACGCTCGACTTATCCACGGAGTTGACGTCTTCAGGTGCAGTAAACGTTGTGACCAAGTCTGGAACAAACAATTTTCATGGCGACGCGTTCTACCTGTTCCGTGACAAGTCGTTGATGGCGAATTTTCCTGGAGGTCAGGACACTTACTACCAGCGTAATCACTTTGGAGGAAGCATTGGCGGTCCGGTTATCAAGGACAGCCTGTTCTTCTTTATCAACGGCGAACGCATTAAACAAGGACAACAGATCTCTCTGGCGCCTCCGGCTCCCTTCACCACTCTCCCTACGGTCTATCCGGGCGGCTTTAAAGACACCATGACCATGGGCAAGCTGGATTGGAAACTCGGCTCAAAGATGACGATGTTCTACAAGTTCAACTACGAATGGAATGGTGACACCCGAGCCTTTGGATCTACCTACCAGCCATTCATCAACCGCGATAACACGCCGTCGCAGGGTGTAGGTTGGAACTTCGTCACTGGCAGCTTCACTCACAGCGTCAGGTTCGGTTATATGAAGTTCCAGAATCACATCGCCGACGCGGTGCTCGGAAATCCCGGTGTTTTCAATCCCGCCGGCAACATCCCGGTTGATATTCGTATCGGACCTGCAGGGGTTGTAACTCGTTTCGGTCCCTCGCGACTGGCACCACAGGCAACGTTCCAGGGCAGCTATCAGCTCAAGTACGACGGGAGCAAACTGAGCGGCTCGCATATGTTCCGGTACGGTGTTGCCTTCAACCGGATTCGGGGCGGCGGATTCGCATCTTTTTATGGGCTCGCACCCGAAATGCGCACCCTCAACAATGGTGCCGCACAAGCAAGTGCGGCAACCGGACCGTTTCCAGGCGGCGCATCGAATCCTTTGAACTACCAAATCGACTCCATCTTGCTGGGGAATGGCCAAGGATTCTTCACTGAACAACCGGCATTTGGCTACCCCGCTGGCGGGCAGTTTGACAATCGTATCGGCCTTTATGCCGGCGATAGCTGGAAGGTCAGGCCTAACTTCACGCTGACCTACGGATTGCGCTGGGGACGTGATTCTGGACGCTCCGACTCTGACCTGGCCCCGCTAAGCTGCGATCAAATCGACGCTGCTGTATTTGGTGCTCTCGTACCTTGCACGGGAAGCCAGCGAATCCTCGATCAGTTCGGGGGAAACTACGGCGGCAGGATTAACCAGCCAAATCACAACTTTGGCCCACAGCTCGGATTTGCTTGGAACGTTGGAGGCAATGGCAAGACCGTGATACGAGCCGGAACCGGAATTTACTACGAGAATGCTGTGTTCAACAATGTTCTGTTCGACCGTCCCGGACGGCTGCCAGTCGGATTGTTCTGGGGGACGGGATCGCTCTGTCCGAGTGGAACTCTGACCCTGCCCGGTGGGCAAAGCATCACTTCCATTAACGGGAAAGATATTGCTACACAGATTTGTGGGAACTACGTCGGCAACGTGATGCAAGATGTGGCCGATATTCAGTCCGTCTTCCAGCAAGCGACGGCAGCGGCTGGTGCGCAAGCAAATGCAAATTTCATTGGTGAAACACTTGCTAATGGAGCCAACTCAACCGGTAACAACTTTATCGCGCCGAACTACAAGACGCCGTATTCCATTCAGATGAACATCGGTATTCAACAGGAGCTTCGTCCGGGTATGGTGTTTACTGCGGATTTCCTGCGGAACGTCGGCATGCATTACCTGCTGGCATATGACACCAACCATGTTGGTGATGCGCGATATCTGAATATACCAGCGGCAACCGCTGCGATTAATACCACCCTTGCACAGTGTGGGGTGGCAAGCATTCAGGCAAGTTATAGTGCGCCATGTCCCAGTGGTAATTTTGTCGACGACCAAAACCTCCCCCGGCCCGCTAACATCGGCGACTATGCATTTAACGGGTTGGACTCCGGGAAGAATTATCTCTTCGGCCTGCCTGCCTCCCTATTCGGATTGGATCCGAATACCGGTGCGGCATTTCCTGGAATCAACCCGCTGGTTGGTGAGAACGAAATGCTGTTTCCAATCGGCCGATCGGTCTACACCGGTCTGCAAATGAAGCTGGTGCAGAAGCTCGGCACTCCGTTGCCTGGAGTAAGGCAAGCAAGCTTCCAGGTTTCCTACGCATTGTCCCGTTTCAACAGCATGACGCAGGATCAGGATTTCGTGAACAACGCATTTGATTTCCGTAACCCGACTCACTATTTTGGTCCATCCTCTCTCGACCGCACCCACCAGATCTCGTTTGGCGGCAGTTTTGAGCTCATGCACGGACCGCGGTTGAGCTTCGTTTCTCACTTCTTCTCGCCGTTGGCGAACAACCTGGCAGCGAGTTACCAATCCCGTTCGGGCGAGAACTTCTTCACCGACTACCTTGGCGATGGCGCTGTCGGTATTCACATCTTCCCAGGTCAGCAGTTGGGTTCGTGGGGGCGAGATGTGAACGCCAGCAACATTAGCGCCATGATCAGCAAGTACAACAGCACGGTGGCCGGAACCATTCTGCCCATGGGTCAAGCACTTATGAACGCGGGCCTTTTGACGCAAGCGGAACTCCAGGGTCTAGGAGCGGTGGCTGACCAGATCGATCCCGCACCCTCAGACCAAATGAACATGACCTGGCTGAAGGCCTTCGACTTAAAGGCAAGTTGGCCGATTCACCTTCGGGAAAGTATCACTTTGGAGCCATCGATCGGGTTCTACAACCTGTTCAACTTTGCCAACTTCAACGCTCCAGGACACGTGATTGGGGGTGACTTCGGAGAAATCGCTACCTGCCCGTTTGGGACGCCCGGGGGCTGTGGTGGAACTCCGGGAGGGGCGAATGGAACCGCCACTTCGGACCGCCTAACCACCAATTCTGTGCGGATCGGCACCGGAACGGGCGCAAACACCATCGGGGCTCCGCGGCAAATCGACTTCGGACTGAAGCTCACCTTCTAGCGAAGTCGGTCAGTTCTCAAGGGCGAGGGAAACCTCGCCCTCAATTCTTTTAATACAAAACTCTCTTGAAGGCTCTCTTTGGCGCGCTGGCTTTTCGTGTAAGTAAGAAAGGCGGACAAGGACTTGTCCGCCTTTCCCAATGCTTCTCGTGAGCTACCGAGCCGCCAATTATTGAAGCTTTTCGGTCTTGCCGTCGTACTTTACCATGCCGGTCTTCTGGTTTTCGGCATCGATGTCCTGATTGGTGATGGTCCGCGTGGCCTTGCGTACCGTCTTTGCCGAGGCCGCGGCTTCAACCGGGCTCACCATTTCCGCTGCACCCCAGTAAGCCCAGGCTTGCGGGGCTGCAGCATGCTCGGGCATTCCGTGCATGCCCATAGCTGGCATGGGATGCATCATGCGTTCGTCGCCACGAATGTCACGTACGTGCAGCGAGACCTCAGGCTCCGAGACAAGTGGAGCACCACCACCCTGATACCACACCGGTTCCGTAAAAGTTGAGCTGGTGTTCCCGTTTATAATCTCCAAAGTTGAATTCCGCGCTCCGGAAACGAGCCCATAGGTCGCGTTGCGAGCGCCGACGGGATTGGCAGACACCGTCGAGAGTGACACCTGGGGTGTTGTGACCAGCGGTACGTACGGACCATAGGCGGGGCCGTAAACCTCAATCGGTCTTTGAGCAAAGGCGACACAGGCGATCAGCAAGGTCGCGCAAAGTGAAAATACTCGCATCCTACCCTCCTGGAGAGAACACTTCTGAACTGAGACCTGCAGTTCTTGGGCCAGTCTTGAGGAGTTGGCAACTGCGAGAGTCTTACCCGTGTCACCCCTATCATTCAGGAACTCCTGGAAGGTAGAGCACCCGCCCTCGACGGAAGATGCAAAACATTGCGGTAAACACGAAGTGGAATTGCACTGAAAGTGCTTGTGAGCCAGAAAGGGACGTCCATCAGTTTCCCACATAGCGAGCGTACAGACTACGCGCGACAGCCGGATCGGTCGTACCCTTGATGATCGCCCTACCATCGGGAAACAGTGTCAGCTCGAACGAATCTTTCTGGAACTTCAGCATGACGCTCGTGTGACGAACCAGGCCGTGAGGAGCGAGGCGCTCGCTCATCGCCGCAAGATCGATGGGTCGGGAATGCTCGTGGATCTGCACCGAGTTCCGGCCGCACAAGGTGATATGCGGTCTGCCCTCGCCGGAGAGATGAACGAACTCCCTTCGGCCACAGGTTCGGCAGTCTCGGCTGGGCACGGATGCCGAAATTTCCGCATGCTGATTCCCCCACACGTCATAGGAAAGCAAGGTCCGGCGAAGGCTATCTTTTGCGCCGGTCAAAAGCTTCATCGCTTCGGTCGCGGCTAGGGAAGCAGCGAAGTTTACGGCCGAGTTCAGAATTCCAGCGGTGTCACAGGTTTCGATAGCTCCGATCGGAGGTTCTGGGAAGATACAGGCCAGGCATGCGGTCTCGCCCGGCAGAATGTTCATCGTCACCCCGTAGCTCCCTACCGAAGAGGTGTAGATCCAGGGAACGGAGTTCTTCACGGCATAGTCGTTCAGCAGATAACGGGTCTCGAAGTTGTCGGTTCCATCGAGCAATAGATCGACACCACTCAGTATGGGGTTGGCATTCTCCGGGCGAAGGTCGGCCACTTGGGCTTCCACTAAGACGTCTGAGTTGAAGGAAGCGATCTTGTGAGCCGCGGCCAGTGCTTTCGGCGTGCTCTCCGCAGCATCCTTTTCATCGAACAGGTTTTGCCGCTGAAGATTGCTGGGCTCTACGAAATCACGGTCGACGAGACGGAGGTAACCCACGCCGGAACGCGCCAGAAGCGATGCCAGAGTTGAGCCGGTGGCTCCGCAGCCAAGAATCGCCACCCGGGATGACCGAAGCCGGCGCTGGCCCTGCTCTCCGAGGGGGGCAAAAAGGATTTGACGCGAATATCTTTCCTCGAATTCGGGTTCCATTGGGAAGGCGCGGAGGCATGGGTCCAGGGACCATCCTGCCTATTCTGCTTTGCCTCTGCGCGACATTTATTATAAGTGGCGGTAGCTGCGAGCTTCGCGCAGGTGCCAGCGTTGCGGCATCGAATTTTTCAGCCTGCTCGAATCTCGTGTAGGAGCGCGTTTGCTAACAGGGGGATCGACCCTTCGATGGATAGTTCTCTGGTTGGCTGCATGGACCTCCGCGGCGGCGCCACGGAACGTCGTGCTGGCCCAGACACCAGCCCCCGATCGTTCGGCGGTTGAGTCCAGCTGTTTTGGGAAAAAAATCGGGGCCATCGAGATCCCTAACTCCAACGACTCTGATCGGGAAATGCTGGAAACCCTGACGGGCCTTCGCAGCGGCGAAACCTTGGAACGCACAGCCTTGCAGCAGGCGCTACGCTCGCTCTATGCCACCGGGCGTTATTCTGACTTGCGAGCGGAGTGTGACACTGGCCCTGATGGGACTGCTGAAGTGAGATTCGTCAACAGCCCCAATTTTTTCGTCGGACGCGTGAGCGTGGAAAATGCCCCCGCGCCCCCCGGTGACCCGCAAATCGTAAACGCATCCAAACTGCAATTGGGAGAACTCTTCACTCCCGAAAAGCTGGACCGGGCTTTGCAAAATATCCAGCACCTGCTGCAGCAGAACGGTTATTACAAAGGCTCGGTCACGCACTCCGAGCAGGTAGACCCGCCCACGCAGCAGGTAGAGGTCACCTTCCACATTCGGCCTGGTCCGCGGGCGCTGGTGGGGGAAGTACGAGTGGAGGGCAACGCGCACTATTCCAAGGGCCAGATTGCCGACATCGGCCACATCCATCCGGGAGACACGGTGACAGCGCAGTTGACCTCAACTGCCATCGAGAGGCTGCGCAAGCGCTTTCAAAAGAACGATCGCTGGCTTGCTCAGGTCGAGGTTGCATCCGCAAAATTTCGACCCGAGACCAACACCGTGGATTACACCTTTCGAATTGATGCCGGACCGACTGTTTTCATCGAGGTGCAGGGGTTCCGATTGAGCAAGGCCACAATTCGCCGAAGCATCCCGGTCTATGAAGAGAACGCTCTCGATGATGACCTGCTTACCGAGGGGCGCCGCAACCTGCTGAGTCACATGGAATCCCGTGGATATTTCGAAGCCACGGTCGAACTGCGCCGGGAATCGGACACCGAGCATAACATTGTTCGCGTCATCTACCAGATCAATCCGGGCGAACGGCATAGGGTGGTGAGGGTCGAAATCACGGGAAATCGGTATTTTCGCAGTGAGGAGTTTCTCCCCAACATGCAAGTGCAGGCTCGAAGCCTTCTCCTCAGACATGGGCGTTATAGCGAGGCCTTGCTTCGCAGTGATGTTCGCGACATCGAAAACAAGTACAAGGCAAACGGTTTTGCCGACGTAAAGGTCAATACCCAGGTGGAAGACGATTACCACGGAAACAATCAGATCGCAGTCTTCCTTCACGTCGACGAAGGCCCTCAGACGCTGGTGGGAAAATTTGAAACCATTGGCAATCATTCCGAGAGCGCTGATCAGTTCCCTCCTCTAAACACACAAAGCGGCCAGCCTTTCTCAGATTCCAACGTCGCTCAGGACCGTGACATTGTTCTCAACTACTACTTCAATCAAGGGTTTCCCAACGCGAGTTTTCAGGCGACTGCCACGCCAGCTGCCGATCATCACATGGATGTTGTTTTTCATATCACCGAGGGAGACCGGGTCTATGTCGATCAGGTGCTCGTCTCGGGCAGAGAATTCACGCGGGCCCATGTGATCGATCGGGAACTGCAGGTGAAAGCAGGGGATCCGCTGAGCCAGGCCAACATGCTCGACACCCAGCAAAGACTGTACGACCTCGGAATCTTCAGCCAGGTGGATACGGCAGTTCAGGACCCAGACGGAACAGAGCCACGCAAGAACGTCTTGGTGCAGGTCCGGGAAGCCAAGCGCTACACCTTTAATTACGGAGGTGGATTTGAATTTCAGACAGGCCAATCGACCGGTAACAACAAACAACCCTTGGGGGGAGCCGGAGTCAGTCCGCTCGGATCATTTGATGTCAGCCGGCTAAACTTTCTCGGACGCGATCACACCATCACCTTTGAGTCGCGAGTTGGACGACTGCAGCAACGCGGGTTGCTGAGCTATGAAGCGCCTCGCTGGTTTAACAATCCGAATCTGAAGCTTACTTTCACCGCGTTCTTCGATCACACGCTGGACGTAAACACGTTCACCTCGCAACGCCTGGAAGGAACCGTGCAGGCTGGTCAGATTCTCAACAAGTTCAGCACCATCGACTACCGGTTCAACTACCGGCTGGTGAAAGCCACCGACATCGTTCCGACACTTTCGAGCGAGCAGCTTCCGATCCTCTCGCAGCCAGTACGACTGGGAGAACCGGGATTCGGATACATTCGCAACAAAAGGGATAACGATCTGGACACGACACGGGGAAGCTATCTGACCGTGGATGCCGGAGTAGCAGCGAGTTATTTCGGGTCGCAGGCGGATTTCAGCCGCATTCTGGTACAGCAGGCTACCTACCATCCTTTTGGAAAACGTAGCCGGCAGCTGGTTTTCGCGAGGTCAACCCGTATCGGACTGGAAACCCCCTTCGGATCCACCGAAATCAGCCAACCCGGCGAGCAGGTGCCGCCGAACATCATTCCCCTCCCCGAAAGGTTCTACATGGGTGGCGGAAACTCGCATCGCGGCTTCGGCCTCAACCAGGCGGGCCCGCGAGATCCTACCAGCGGGTTCCCCATTGGCGGATCGGCCCTATTCTTAAACAATTTTGAATTGCGCTTCCCGCCGCCAACCCTGCCCTTTGTCGGAACAAATATGAGCTTTGCCGTGTTTCACGACATGGGCAACGTATTTACAGATGGGCAGCACATGCTTACCAGCCTGGGGCGTTGGCATCAGGCAACGGGATTTTGTGTCCAGGCACCTGACACGCAAATGGTCAGCGGACAAGGGGCTACCAGGTGCACCTACGACTACATTTCTCATGCCATCGGTCTGGGTATTCGCTATAAGACGCCGGTGGGGCCGGTTCGATTCGATCTTGGCTACAACCTGAACCCCACGGCTTTCCCGGGAGCCACTTGCGTGGCCGCCGACAGCAGCGGGAACTGTACCGCTTTCAACTTTGAGCGCTTGAACCGAGCCAGTCCTTTTAACGTCTATTTCAGTATCGGGCAAACCTTCTAATGCGGCATCGATTCGTCATTACCGTGCTGGTCATGTTCACAACGACAATCGGGCAAGCGAGCGAGATTTTGGATCGGCTGGCGGCCACGGTGAATGGACAGGCGTTGTTAGAAAGCGACCTGGATGCAGAGTTGCGCTACGAATACTTTTCCGCGAAACGGCCGCTGAGTGATATTTCACCTTCCGATAAGAAAGATGCACTCAACCGATTGATCGATCAGCAACTACTTCGAGAGCAAATGCACTCAGCAGATTTCAACGCGGTCGAGACAGCAGTTGTGGAGAAGGCGTTCCAGACTTTCAAGTCCGAGTACGGCAGCTCCGCAACTTGGGTAGCTGCGCTGACAAGCTATGGAATCAGTGAGGCGGAGGTAAAGAGTCACATACAAACAGAACTGAACCAGCTTCGACTCATCGACCTTCGTTTGCGCCCCTCCATTCAGGTCGATGCGGAATCGGTGCGCAACTATTATGAGCAGCAAGTCCTTCCCAAACTGCCGCCGGGGCAACATCCCGGACTGCAGGAGTCGACGCCAACGATTCGTGAATTGTTAATACAGCAAGCCATGAATGAGTCTCTAAACTCATGGCTGGAAGCCTTAAGAACGGGCGCAAGGATTCGGATATTCGACGTGGTGACGGAGGATTCGCACCCATGAGCGTTTTCCGAGTGATCCGTCGAATCGGCCGATATTCGCTCGTGATCTTCCTCAGTTTGCTCCTACTGGTCTCGGCCTTTCTCTGGTACATCACCACCGATTCGTTTCAGCAGATGGTACGGCGTCGCCTGATTGCCTCACTGCAACATGCAACTGGGGGACGGGTCGAGATTGGCAGCTTCCATGTGGTCCCGCTTCGTTTCGAAGTTGAGGTCCGCGATTTGACCATTCATGGGCGAGAATCAGCCGGCCAGCGTCCCTTGGCGCATGTGGACAGCATGAGCGCCATCGTCGATCTCATCGCAGCCCTCGGTGGAGACATGACGTTTGACCGACTGACGCTGGTTCATCCCGTTGTTCACTTCATCTTCTTCCCCGATGGCACCACCAACCAACCCACACCGCAACGGGCGCCGGGAGCGACCTTCGATCAAATGTTCGCCGTCTCGGTGAATCGTCTCGAGGTACGCCAAGGGGAGTTGTTTTTGGATGAACAGCGCATCCCAGTCGAATTCGTTTCCAATGAGTTAGAGGCGCGGCTGGAGTATTCCTTCCTACATCACCGGTACTCGGGAGAGGTTTCTATCGCTCGTGCCGAAACTCAGCTGGCGGATTATCGCCCGATCTCCTGGGCAGCGAAAACACAGTTCAGCATCGGACACGATGAGATCCTAATCCGCTCGCTTACAGCAACTTCGGAAGGCTCTCGGCTGCAAGGCGGGGGAACGCTTTCGAATCTTCGGCATCCCTCGTTCCAGGGCAGATACGACCTGCTCGTGGACCTCCAACAGCTTTCGTCGACCCTGCGCCAGTCCCACACGGCGGCAGGGAAACTCCACATGACGGGCACGGCCACGTGGTCTACGGGGGCCTATAACGCGGCTGGCGATTTCGACTTGAAGGATGGCGCCTGGAACGATCCCAACTTCAGCACCAAAGACCTGGCGGCTTCGGGAAAGTTTTCCGTAGATCCCACGAAGATTTCCGTTACCCAGGTGCAGGGCAGTGCTCTTCGTGGAACGTTTAACTCCGAGGTGGAGATCACCAATTGGAATGCTGCTGAAAAACCGGCTCGCTCGTCGAAGCCGGCGTCTGAGCGTGGCACGGTGCTGATGAGAGCGAAAGATATTTCGCTGGCGAACCTGGTCGCAGGCCTGGGATCGCAGTTCGGCCCGCTCAAGGCGTTGCGACTCGCCGGATCGCTCACCACCAGTTCCGAAATTCGTTGGAAAGACTCGATTCGCGATGCAGAATTGAACTCTTCCCTTTCCATTACGCGTCCATCGTCTGTTCCGATTGGACAGCTTCCGCTTGCGGCGGCGACCGAACTCAGCTATCGAGTGCGCTCTGCAACGCTCGACGTCAAGGATCTGAGCGCCAGTACTCCGGCGACCCAACTGCGCGCATCGGGCACTCTGTCCGAAAACAGCGGGTTGCGGATCTCGGCCTCGAGCGACAACCTGGGCGAGTGGACGCCGCTCATTTCGAGCGTCTTTCCTCACGGACTTCCGATCACGGTCGGAGGGCATGCCTCCTTCAATGGATTGGTCACCGGGCAAGTTCACAGCCCAACCCTCAAGGGGAATCTGCAGCTGCACAACTTCGAAACTTCCCCCTCACCGAGTGGCTATCCATCAAGAGCCGTGCACTGGGATTCGCTCTCGACCGACATGCAGGTGTCAGCCAATGACCTCACAGTGCATGGAGCAATACTTCACCACGGAGCAGCAACCTTTCATTTAGACGGGAGTGTCGGTCTGGACCAATGGGGCACGGAGCCCAGCAGCTCAATTCGCCTGAATGCACGCGTCGAGAATTTCGACGCCAGCGACTTAGACACGTTCTCGCGGCAGCCAGTAGCGGCAAAAGGCAAAGTCGATGCCCGACTCGAGGTAACAGGAACTCTTTCCAGGCCTGAAGGACAAGCTTCGGTTGCGTGGTCGGGCGGCTCGATTCGCGAACACGAGTTTGACAAGTTGACTGCATCTTTTTCTCTCGCTGACGATCGGGCCACTTTCCAAAGCTTCGAGATCGGGCGAGGTCGCTCGCAAGTCTCTGGGAAAGGCTGGTACGACCTCTCCAGTCATGCATTTAACGGCGACATTACCGGGAAGGACTTTGACGTTTCCGAAATCGCGCCCTTAGAGCGCTCGCGAATCAAGGTTGCCGGCACGATGGACTTTTCTGCCAAGGCATCAGGTTCTCTCGAAGAGCCGGAGATGAATGCACAATTCCGTCTGCGAAATATCTCGCTCAACGATGAAGCGGCGGGCGGCTTTGTGATCAACGCGGTGACGCGTGGCCCTGACCTGCACATCACTGGACGCTCCGAGTTCGGACAATCGGAACTGGTGATTGAGGGAAACGTCAGGCTTCGCGAACTGTGGCCCGCCCGCATCGACTTACACTTCAATCATCTGGATATCGATTCCTTCCTCGCCAGTTACCTGCGCGGGCACATCACCGGACACTCGGCGGTTGCCGGAGACTTGCTTCTGGAAGGGCCCTTACGCGATCCGAACCGCCTTACCTTAACGGGAAGCCTGTCAGATGTCTACGCAGAGGTTGAGAAGATCAAGATTCGCAATGATGGTCCATTACGCTTCACGGTCGATCAGCAGATGCTCCGTATCAACAGCCTGCGCCTGGTTGGCGAGAATACCGATTTGTCGGTGACGGGCACGATACAGCTCAGCGGCGAACAGCAGCTCAACCTTCGCGGCCAAGGGCACGTCGGAGTGCAGCTTGTGCAAACCTACGACCCTGACCTCTCAGGTTCAGGCCTGGTATCGGGTCAAGTCACGGTTATAGGCAATGTCAACGCGCCCATTGTGCGGGGATCTCTGCAAGTTGAAAACGTTGGGATCGCGGACATCAACCTGCCGAGCGCGCTGAGCGAACTCAACGGAACGCTCACCTTCAGCCAAAACCAGGTCACGATCGAGAAACTGACCGGAAGAACTGGCGGAGGCAGCATCAGCTTCACTGGCCACGCCCAGTTGAGCGGGCGGCAGGTCAATTTTGATCTCAAGGCCGATGCCGACTCGGTGCGCTTGCGGTATCCGCCGGGGGTGAGTTCGACGGCAACCGCCTCCTTACGCTGGAGCGGCAGTTCGAGTGGATCGCTGCTCTCGGGCGACATTACCGTGAACAAACTCGGCGTAACACCCGGCTTCGACTTTGGCGCCTACCTGACGCGGAGCATTCAATCAGCAAGCTTGCCACAGACCGATCCGGTGCTGAACAACATACGATTGGATCTGCGCGTCGTGACCGCCCCTGATCTGCAAATGCAAACCAGCGTGCTTCGCCTGCGAGGCGACGCCGACCTGCGTGTTCGTGGCAATGCCGCAAAGCCGGTGCTGCTGGGCCGGGCGGACATCTTTGAGGGAGAGGCTTACTTTAACGGGACCAAATATCGCCTTGAGCGAGGCGGCGTAACCTTCGGAACACCGAGCGCGAGCAATCCGGCCGCAACGGTTCCGGTGGTCGACTTTGAAGCCACCACCCGAGTGCGAGACTACGACATTACCCTTTCCATTACCGGTCCGGCCGACCATCCTAAGATGAATTATCGTTCGGAACCGCCGTTGCCGACGAACGACATCATTGGCCTGCTGGCGTTTGGGCAAACAACGGAAGAATCCGCGGCATTGCAGCAGAGTAATCAATCGGCATTCGCCCAACAGGCTTCTAGCGCCATGCTGAACGCAGCCCTGAACGCCACGCTCAGCAATCGCGCACAACGGCTGTTCGGAAATAGCAGAATCAAAATCGATCCTCAAGGGCTGGCGACCGAAACATCGCCCACCCAGGCGGGACCGGCGGTAACCATCGAACAACAGGTCAAAGATAACTTGACGATCACCTTCACGACGGATGTCGCGCAAACGTCGCAGCAGATCATTCGCGCCGAATACTACGTCTCCAGGAATGTTTCGGTGGTCGCGATCCGCGACCAGAACGGTATTGTGAGCTTCGATGTCAAAATCCGGCGGCGCAAGCGCTAGATACAACTTGCTGCACCAGCCAACATCACAGATTCCGGCATGAAGTGGAGCAACTCAGCCTCCTACGAGGAGCAAAGGCGGGCCATGGTCGAACGGCAGCTTCGCGCACGGGGAATTCACGACCCCCGCGTTCTCGAGACCATGTTGCAAGTACCGCGTCACCAGTTCGTGGCTCCCGAATTTCAGGTCCAAGCTTATGCCGACTACCCGCTTCCTATCGGAGCGGAACAAACAATCTCTCAGCCATTCATTATCGCGGTGGCCTTGCAGGCGCTGGGGCTAACTGGTACCGAGTCTGTGCTGGAAGTGGGAACCGGCTCGGGGTATCAAACCGCTCTGCTGGCTCGAATGGCACGGCAAGTGTACTCGGTGGAGCGGCATGCGGAGCTCGCCGAAAAAGCCCACAGAACTCTCCGTGAGCTAGGATTCGGAAACATCAAAATCTCTGTGCGAGACGGCAGCCAAGGCTGGCCTGACTATTCCCCCTACGACGCAATTCTGGTTTCGGCAGCGGCTCCTTCCTTGCCAAGAAGTCTGGTCGAGCAACTCGGGGAGGGAGGGAAAATGGTCATTCCAGTCGGCCCCGCGCACGCGCAGGAACTTCAACTGGTCCGTAGGAAGGCCACGCAAATTACTAGCGAGACTGTAGAAGGCTGCCGTTTCGTACCGCTGGTCGGCGTCGAGGGTTACTGAGCCCACCTCATCCAGGCAAAGGAAATGCAACCCTAGACGGATTTCCCCAATCTGCAATGTTGAAAGGGAAAGGCAGGTGCGCGAGATGAAGCGGAGTTTATGGATCGCTACAGCGGTTTTGTTCAGCATTGCGGTTTGGGCACAGAATTCCAATGTGGGCACGGGTCGCTACGATCAGCAGATTCAACCCGAAGTCACAAAAGTACTGCAGTCCAAAGACAAGTGGAAGGGCGTCAATGCCTCGACTGACGACAGCATTGTCACGCTCCAAGGCACGGTTAAGCTGCTTATCGACAAACTTGATGCGGCGAAAAAAGTGGACAAACTGGATCATGTGGCGGGGGTTCGAAATCATATCGAAGTCGAGGGCAACGTTCCTGACCAGCAGCTGCAGCAGCAACTGGCTGACAAGCTTCGTTATGACCGTCTTGGGTATGGCATCGCGTTCAACGCACTCGGGCTCAATGTGCAGAACGGCGTGGTAAGCGTGAGCGGTGACGTTCGCGACTATCCGGCGAGGGATTCCGCATTGTCGCTCATCGCCACTACGCCCGGGGTCAAAGATGTCCTCGATAACATTAACGTGTTGCCTCTCTCTCCCATGGACGATGACATTCGGCTGCGGGTAGCGCGCGCGGTCTATGGGTACCCCTCGATGACGAAGTACGCCAATGATCCCCAGGCTCCTATCCGAATCGTGGTCAACAATGGGCACGTCACACTCTATGGCGTGGTCGACAGTCAGATGGATAAACAGATCGCGGAAACTCAAGCCAAGTCGGTTCCCAACGTGTTTAGCGTGGATAACAAGCTGGTGGTCGCCGGGCAAAACGTCGTGAAGTAACCAGTAGGTTTTCTACCCAAAGCCGGGCGGAGGTGCCCGGCTTTTCTTTTAGAATACCTGAGTGCAACTGCTGAAAAGTCTCGCCGCCACTCTTGAAATGATCAAATGGGAGCACTCGGTATTTGCGCTCCCGTTTGCGCTTTGCGGCGCAATGCTCGCGGCCGGCGGGTGGCCGAGCTTTCATCAACTCCTGTGGATCGTAATTGCCATGGTGGCGGCACGCTCTGCGGCGATGTCATTCAATCGCCTCGCGGATGCAAGTATTGATGCGGCAAACCCTCGCACCCAGACGCGAGCCTTGCCGGCAGGCATACTGACCCACGGTTTTGTTCGCAGCTTCGTGCTGTTCTCGGCGGCGCTGTTTCTGCTGGCTGCATGGGAGTTGAATCGGCTCGCCTTTCTGCTGTCGCCGGTCGCCCTAGCCGTTCTGCTCCTCTATTCCTACACCAAGCGCTTCACGCGCTGGTCGCATGTGGTGTTGGGATTCGCGCTGGGAATTGCCCCGGCCGCGGCATGGATCGCTGTGCGAGGATCCCTAGACGGTAGAATCCTGCTGCTAACTGCGGCGGTCACCTTCTGGGTGGCTGGTTTTGACGTGCTTTACGCGTGCCAGGATCTGGACTTCGATCGTAGCGCCGGACTGCATTCCATTCCGAGATATTGCGGAGTCGGCAGGTCGCTGTGGATTGCGCGCCTGTTTCATGCGCTGATGTTGGCGCTGCTCCTGCTTCTGGTCTGGGCCTTCGCGCTCGGGGCGATCGCAATCACCGGAGTAGGGGCGGTTCTGCTGCTGATTGCCTACGAGCATTCCTTGGTTTCGAAAGACGACTTGAGTAAACTCAATGCGGCATTTTTTGCGATGAACGGCGTGATTTCCGTAGTCTTCTTCGTTTTCGTTGCGCTCGATCTTCTGCACAAACATAGAATCTGAGTTGTTTGCGGAGGCATTCATGAGAAGGTCCTTGGCAGTACTCGTCTGGATGGTTGTCCTGTCGGCTTGGGCTGCTTTGGCACAATCCCCGCCACACATCGTCTCTCCCGAGGTCCAGAAAGATGGGCGCGTGACCTTCCGGTTCAATGCTCCTAACGCGGGCAAGGTTGAGGTAGAGCTGGAAGGACAAGCCCATGGGGTAGCAATGCAAAAAGACGATCAGGGCACTTGGACCGTGACCGCCGGGCCGTATGATCCCGATATCTACGGCTATTCCATCGTTCAAGATGGTCAGCCCCTGATTGACCCATCCAACCAGCTGATGAAGCCGAACCTCCTGTCCACGGAAAGCGCGGTGCATATCCCAGGGCCGGCTACAACACCGTGGGAACTGAACGACGTTCCACACGGGGAACTCCATCATCATTTCTTCCATTCCAAGACGGCTGACGAGATTCGTGATTTCTATGTCTATACTCCCCCGAACTACGACACCCGCGGGAAGCAGGAATATCCAGTGCTGTATCTGCTGCATGGTTTCAGCGATGACGCGAGCGGGTGGACTGCAGTCGGCCGGGCCAATGTGATTCTCGACAACCTCATTCACCAAGGCAAGGCCAAGCCGATGATCGTCGTCATGCCGCTTGGGTACGGTGACATGGAAGTGATTCGCCGCGGCTGGACATCCTGGCAGGACAAGGAACTTGCCTGGCGGAACCTCACAAAATTCACCGACATTCTTGTGGGCGAGGTCATTCCTCAAATTGAACAATCCTACCGGGTCAAGAAGGACCGCGAGTCGCGGGCTATTGCCGGCCTCTCGATGGGGGGCGCCGAATCATTGTTCACAGGACTGAACCACCAGGACACATTCGCATGGATTGGCGCTTTCAGCTCTGGCGGGATCGACAATCGAGATTTTGCTTCGGAATTTCCCGGCGCGGACGCGAACACCAACAAGCGGATCAAACTGCTGTGGATTGCGTGCGGCACGGAAGATCGTTTGATCCAAATCAATCGTCAGTTCAAATCGTGGCTGAAAGACAAAGGCGTCCAATATACGGACCTTGAGACTCCGGGGATGCACACCTGGATGGTGTGGCGAAGAAATCTGACAAGCCTGTTACCGCTGCTGTTTCGATAGTCCGTTGGTCGTAAGGGATAGCGAGGTTAGCCCCTGGTTCTTTGCGTGCAACTCTGTGCTTTCTGAGGTTCGAGGTTCTGAAACCGAGCCAAGCAGAGAGCAATCAGGGGATCTGGGGGAACGGTCGACCACTAGCCACTGACCGCGCTCGGCTTGTATCATCAAGGCAGTGGGACACTCCTTTCAGACCGACGATCCGCGTCTGGCGCCTATTTACGATAAGGTTCAAGCGGGGACTCGCTTGAGCCCCGAAGACGCGCTGGTGCTGTATCAAACCGGTGACATCCTTGCGGTGGGCTGGCTGGCAAATTACGTGCGCGAGCGACTGCACGGAGATAAGACCTACTTCAACGTCAACCGGCACATCAATCCCACAAATGTTTGCGTCGCCGCATGCCGGCTGTGCGCGTTCGGGCGGAAAAAGGACACGCCGGGCGCATACACGATGGCTCTGGAAGAGGCGTTTCAGACGGCTGCCTCTGGATACACAGAAGCCGTTACTGAGTTTCATATAGTGGGAGGCCTTCATCCGGACCTGCCCTTGCAATACTTCCTCGACCTCGTTTCCGGTTTGAAGCAGCGTTTTCCGCAGGTGCACTTGAAAGCTTTTACCATGGTCGAGGTCGCCTACCTGGCGAAGCGTGCCAAGTTGTCGATTGAGGAAACGCTGCAAAGACTTAGGGCTGCCGGAGTGGATTCTCTCCCCGGCGGAGGCGCGGAAATTTTTGCCGATCGCGTTCGTCACATCATTTGCGACCACAAAATCGATGGCGATCAGTGGTTGGACACGGCCCGAATGGCCCACCGGATTGGCCTGAAATCCAATGCGACGATGCTTTATGGTCACGTGGAAAACGACGAGGATCGCGTGGATCATCTGCTGAAGCTGCGCGCGTTGCAGGACGAGACGGGCGGGTTCCAGACATTTATTCCGTTGGCTTTCCATCCCGACAATACCCCACTCGAACATCTGCCGCGCACGACCGGCATGCTTGACCTCAGACAGATTGCCGTGAGCCGGCTGGTGCTTGATAACTTTGCGCACATCAAAGCATATTGGCAGATGCTAACGGCGAAAATTGCGCAGATTGCTCTGCGATTCGGGGCTGACGACTTGGATGGGACGGTGATCGAGGAGAAGATTTATCATGACGCCGGCGCAACCACTCCGCAAGGCATGCGACGTCAGGAACTAATGCGTCTCATCCGCGAGGCCGGCCGCGAGCCAATCGAACGCGACACCATGTACCGGCCCGTGCTAAGGACGGAAACGTCGGTCACGGTTGCGGTGTAGTGCAACACCGGGAGCACTTCTTCGCACCGCGCCATCCCCGAGCCAGAGTAGCTTCAGAAGAACTCAGTCATATCGGGGGCGCTTGCCGCAGCTCCAGGAAAATCACTGATAGCCAGTAGCTGCATGGTCAGCTTCAGCGTGCTCTGATGCTGATACATGGTGCTTGACTGAAATCCGGCGCGGACCTTGGGGCTTATCAGAATGGTGGCGATATGGCCCCCCTGATGAGCCATATCGTTCACGTCTCCCTCATCCCAGGTGTAAATCAGCACTGAATCTTGAAATGCGGAGCTGTTGATAAGCGGCCCCACATTGCTTTTTATCCAATCGTCAATGGCGGAAAGTTTTTCTGTGTCACTGCAATTTCCAGTTCCGGGCGGACAATCATGTCCGTCATTGGAGAGATCGGGAACAATCATGGCGTAGTCAGGCAGCGTTCCGCTCTGCAGGTCTGTCGAAAGCTGCGCAAGCGAGACGATGTTCGCGGATTGCGAGGAGCTATTTATCACGTCATCGAAATACGCAAAGGGGTTGTGGTCTCTTGCATAGGGCGCATTCGCAGCGCCCGTGAACCCCGGTCGGGGTAAACTTTCCGCGTAGATTTTCCAGGTTTTTCCCGCGGCAGTGACCGCCCTTGCCACGTTGTCCGAGGTGACCGTTCCACCGAAGAGATCATTGGTCGTAACCAGGTCCCCGACCGTCAACATAAAATAGTTCGGGAGCGAATTGTGGCGGTTAGCGAAGTATTGCGTGGCCAGCGCGTACTTCTGCGCCAAGCTATTGGTATAAGGCATAGCTGAGTTGCCGATCACTTGTTCGAAGGAATGGTTCTCCTCCACCAGCACAAACACATGGCCCACCGCCGGAATCTTCCCAGTGCCTTCGGGAACGCTGCGACCGCCACACGCGGTTCCGAAGAGGGACGCGATTGAAACCGCCAGGCACATGAGGGCTTTCCGATTTGTACAAACCTTCCACATGCGAATGTTAGAGTTGCCTGGAAACCGTCAAGTTGCTCGCGGGAGCGGAGTTTGGCACAGGATATGCATGTATGTTTCCAGAAAGAATTACTGAAATCTGACGCAGCGAAGCGCGAATTTTGTTCCCCTGTTTGTAGACGGGTGTAGAATCCCCTGGTAGCAAAGCTTCACGGGACCTTCTCCCGATCCGAGGCAAGCATGAATGTGCACTTCAGCTACAAACTTTCGAGAACCCCCGACATCGACCGAGAAATCCAACATGGAACAGAGAAGGTAAGGAAACGGCTGCAGGTGTTTCGGCCTGAGTTGGTTCACCTGAAAGGCTCTGTCGAGCAGAACTCCTCGCCGGAAAGAATCGTCGTGTCCCTGAACTTGCGTCTGCCTTCGGGACAGATGGCGGCTCAAGAGACGGCATCGCACGCCGCCACGGCGATCAAAGCAGCCTACGAAAGCTTGTTGAGCCAGATCGGCAAGCACAAGGAGCTGCTGCGCAATTCTCACAAGTGGCGCCGCCGAACTGCGGAAGGCCGGCCTCTACCGCAGGTTCCTTTCGAACAAACGGTGGCTTCGGTTCCGCCGCTCACAGCCACACCCGATGACGTGCGCACGTATGTGAATGCAAACTTTCGCAGGTTGCACCTCTTCGTAGAACGCGAACTTTACTTCCGCGAGAGTTCTGGCGACATCGAATCTGAGGCGATCAGCGCTGAGGAGATTGTCGACCAGGCGGTGGCGGATGCGCTCGATGACAAGGTGGAAAAGCCAGATCGCATCGGAATCGAACCATGGCTTTATCGGTTGGCAATTCGTGCCGTGGACGATTTGGTGCCGCGGCGCAGGGAAGGCGAAACAGAAATCGAACTACGCGGGATTAGGCAGCGGCGCAGAGAGAGAGCCAGCGATGAGGCCCGCCTGCAGTACCATCAGCCCGACGAAGCCATGACCAACGAAAGCGGGATTCCGGACCGCGGCGCTCCGACCCCCGAAGAGGTCGCCTACACCGACGAGATGGTCGCGCTCGTGCAACTTGCCCTCGCAGGCGCTGCTCCGCAGGATCGCGAAACCTTTGTCCTGCACGCCATCGAAGGCTTCACCGTCGAGGAAATCGCCGCCATCACGGATCGTACTCGGGAAGAGATTGAACAATCGATTGCGCGCGCCCGCGAGAGACTGCGGGCCGGCTTCGCTACCAAGAACCCCTTCCAAAAACGACTGCTGCAAGAAACACGTTAACGAGGTGCCTCATGATTACTCGTGAAGACTTGCGCCAACTTGCCGACTTTGAATGCCGAGCGAACGAATTTGCTGTCAGTTTTTATTTTCAGCCCGAAGTACCCAAGGACAAGTCGCACCGCGAGGAAGCCATTCAGGCTAAAGACCTGGTGCGAAAGACGATCCAGGAACTAGAACTCAATTCCCGAAACCATAAGGCAGTTCAAGATCTGCAACGGATTCTGCAGATCGCAGAAACTCTCCATGGAAACGAGCGGTTTGCGAAGGTGGTGTTCGGCTGTTCGGACCGAGGCATCTGGCGGGAATTCGATGTTCCGCAGGTTTCGTTATCGACCCGGCTGTTCGTAAATCGTCGCTTTCACTTAAAGACCTTGGCCGCACTATTCTCGGAATTTCCAAAACTGTGGGTTGCTCTTGCCGATCGACAGAACGCCCGCGTTCTAGAACTGGAATTCGGCGAGATCAGGCAGCAGTTGTCGATGACCAATCCCATGACTAGACACGGACGCAGCGACGGCTATGGCGGGTACGACGCCGGACATGCGCAGCGTCATAAAGAGGACGAGGTTCGAAAACATTTTCGTGAATTGGCCGAGTTCCTGAAAAATGGCGCGCAGCGCAGACAGTTTGATGCCATGGTGTTTGGGTGTAACGACTTGAACTGGCCGGATCTACAGGCGCAACTGCATCCCGATGTTGCAAAGAAGATGCTAGGGCACTTTTCAGGTGAAATCGCAGCGATGTCGGACGAGCGGGCGTCTTCCGAGGCTCTTCGCGTCGCACAGGGCAGTTTGCGCAAGCACCACTACTCACTGTTAGGCGAGACGCTTGACGAGGCGCGCGCAAATGGACGGGGCGTTACCGGGTTACGTCGCGTGTTGCGAGCCTTGGAACTGGGAGAAGTCGACACTTTGCTCATGTCACAGGATTATTCGGCGCGGGCGGTGGAATGTACGAACTGCAGGCACCTCGATTCGCATGTCGTGTCCTTTTGCCCAGTGTGCGGTCGTGCCACTCGCCGGCTGGAGGACGTTTGCGAAGCCTTAATGCCCATCGCGGTACGCAACAATCTGGGAGTCGTCCTGCTTCCGCGGGATGAAACGCTCGACAAGATCGGGAACATTGCGGCCTTGCTACGATTCCGCGCCGATCGCAATACGAATCAACTGCGAGCAGCTTCCTGAGCTCTGGGCGGGGCTGATGCGGCGTAGCCTTTCTCGTCGGTTTTGCGAGAAGCCGGAACTCTGAAATCCCGCAGGGCCAGCTCAATTCCGCCGAATTCAGGATGATCGTTGTGATCGAGCGTGAAAGCGACTTCGACTGCGTCTCCCACTAGAAGTTTTTCCTGTGTAACTCGCTCCGCCAGCCGCCATGCCATGGCTTTATATTTCAACGACTTTCTCCAGCCTGCTCGGGCTCCATCGATAGGCGACAACTTCAATTGCGCATGCTTGTCCTTCAGGATGCGAGGGGGTTCCGCGATGCGCGCCGTGGTGCTGAATATGGGCTGGGGATTCCCGCTCCCGAAGGGCTCCAATTTGCTTAATGCCGCAATGAACTGCGGGGTCACCGCTTCCATCGCTAGATCGGCGTCGATGTTCACGACCGGAACGAAGTCGTCCAGAGTTAACCGCGCACGGGCGTAAGAATCGAGTTGTTGCTGGAGTTGCGGAACTCGCGAACTTGGCAGCGAGAATCCAACCGCGTGCGCATGCCCGCCATATCGTGTGAAAAGGCTTCCGCAGGATTCGAGCGCCTGCAATAGATGAAAGACCGGAATCGATCGTCCGGAACCGTGCGCTTCTTCGCCGTCATACGAGACCACCAGGGCAGGACGGCCATGACGCTCGACCACGCGCGTGGCAGTAATTCCGATGACGCCGCGATGCCATCGGTCGCCGTCGATCACCAGGCAGTAGGCTTCGCGCAGGGCAGCGTCTTCGGCGAGGCGCTGCTCGATGGCGTCGACAATCCGGCGCTCTTCTTCTTGACGTTCACTGTTGAGCTTGTCGAGGCGATCGGCGATTTCCTTGGCGCGGGTTCCGTCTTTTGTGCTGAAAAGATCGATCACCTCGCGGGCGATGTCCATTCGTCCGGCAGCGTTGATTCGCGGCGCGATGCGGAAAGCGACCTCGCCAGAGCTGAGCGGCTTGCCTCCCAGGCGGGAAACCTCGAGCAGGGCCTTTAGTCCAGGATTCAGGGCTGAACGCAAAGCGTTTAACCCCAGGCTGGCGATGACACGGTTCTCGCCTTGGAGAGGGACGCAGTCGGCAATGGTCGCAATTGCGGCGACCTTCATGAATGAAAGCAGCAGCGCTTTCTGATCGCGATGGCTCAGCCGTTTCTCAAGCAGAGCTTGTGCGACTTTGAATGCAATTCCTGCGCCGCAAAGAAACTTGCAGGGATAGTCGCATCCGGGTTGATTTGGATTCACAACGGCGAATGCCTGCGGTAGGCCGTCCGGCCCGGGAAGGTGGTGGTCCGTGATAATAAGATCGATGCCCGTGCGGCGAGCGCTTTCAGCGGCCGCAAAAGCGCGCGTACCCGCATCCACGCTGATAACCAGGCGAATGCCTGCCGCAGCAGCGCGCTCGATGACATCTCCGCGCAGATCGTACCCCTCACGAATGCGATGCGGGACGTGGAAGTCGGCCGCGCCACCACACAGTTCAATCGCAGTTTTCAAGATGACGACTGCGGTTGTGCCATCCACATCGTAGTCGCCGTAGATCAGGATTCCTTCTTTGTGCTCGATCGCTGCATTGAGGCGCTCGATCGCGGCTTTCATGCCAGTCAGAAGATAGGGCGAATGGAGTCGATCAATCGACGGCAAGAGGAAGGCCGATGCAACTTCAGGCGAGTCAATCCCGCGCAGGACGAGGAGCTTGGCGAGGGTTGTACGAATCGCCGGATCCGGTCCCAGAAACGGACCGAGGGCCGGCTCCAAGGTGTGCACGCGATGGGTATCGGCTTCTCTAAAATTCCAGCGCACGGCTACCTTGCATTATGCATGACTGACCACTTGGTTTGGAGAATTGAGGGAGGAACCCAGTCGACTTGCGATCTATGGTTCGTCTTCGGTCCCGGACTCGTCGATGGCGATGCTGCCGAAGTCGTCGGCGACTTCCACCAGGCGTTGGTAGTGTTCATACCAGCCGGTGGAGACCTCATACAGCATCATCACGCCCTGGAAGGCGAACCCCAGTTGCAGGAAGCCAGTCTTGCCCAGGTAGGTTTTGAGCCACTTGGCGTCTTCGACGTCGTCATCGCTGGTGAAATCGGCATTGCTGAGGCGGCTAATGATCTCGTCGAGTTCTTCGCGATCGAGCTGCCAGGAATCCATGGTAAGGAAAGGCGATCCTGCGGCCTTGGCAAGTTCGACAAAGTCCTTCCAGCTTTCCGAGTCGTCGGCTGGCTTCCACATGACCGTCTGGACTTCTTCGTGGTCCACATATCCGGGGAAACGGCGCATGCCGTGGCCCTCGATGAAGGCCACCATGTCATCTTTCATCGTCGCAAGATCGTCGGGCAGCTGTGGCATGGGTGATTGGCTAATTGTATGCCAAAAAGGGAGGTCGGGCGTCAGGGCTCAGGCATATCGCAAGTTCCACATCAAAGCTCGGCAGGGGATCCCGTTCAAGGCCGCCATGCCTAAATGGCGATGGTGCCTCGGTCAAGAATCTCAACCATGGATGTCAACCATGAACCGTTAGCTGCGCGGCGACCGAGGGCATGAGTCGATTGTCTGGCGCACGACACCGGTCGCGATGATGGTGCTTCCTCCTTGCGCGAGCGGCCGGCGGATAACTGACAGCTTCTTTTTCTGCTAAACTAACTTCTTCACCACACTCTCCTAATCGCACATGATTCTTTCAAAAGAATTTGTGGGCTACATGGCCCGCGAGACCGTGAAAAGACTGGTTGGAACGCACTTCATAGAAAGTAAGTCTTTGCCGCAAGTTACAGAGAAAGTGCACGCGGCGATGCTGGATGAGCTCTCGCTTGAAGACCGCATCAACGACGAGGTGCGGGTCATCCTAGAAGCCTATTCCGACGAAATGCGAAATACCGGCGCGAACTATCAAGAGATGTTCCGCAAGGTGAAAAACGAGCTGGTGCGCAAGTACAGGGCAGTACTATGAGGATCAGCCGCGACAAAGCCAACAAGGTCGCCCATGTGGTCACTGACGCTCTTGCTGGCATCGACGAAGTAGATTTCGTCGAGGACCGAAATACGATTCGCCTGGAAGTTCGCAAGATTCTCGAGGACTTGCTCAATCAGGAAGCCAAGATCGACCAAGCAGCTCGCCAGAAGATCGAAAGTCAGAAGCGCACCATTCTTGAGGGAAGCCAGGAGTGGGATATCCTCTACCGCAAGTACTACAACGAGGAAGTGAAGAAACTGGGTCTGTAGGACGGTTTCTCTGGTTTTTCTCAAGCAGCCCGGCTCATCAGTCAGATTCCTCTTCCCCGATCTACAACTCGACGGCAATCGTTTATACCAGAGAATTCACACCGCAAGTCTCAACTCGAGTCGGCACAAGCCGCTAGGCCTACGCGATAATAAAGGCGTGCACTCGCGCGATCTTCCAAAGCTACTCAAATCAGCAGCCGCCGAAGTCGGCTTCGACCTGTGCGGGATCGCACCTGTCCGGGACTTCCCCGAATTGGCGCGGTTTCCTGAGTGGATTGCCGATGGAGGCGCGGGTGAGATGAAGTACCTGGAAGCGCGCAATAGCTCGGGGCAGTTGCAAAGGGCCTCCCTCAAATCTATTTTCCCGTGGGCACGCAGCGTCGTGGTCTGCGCTGTGAACTACAACACCGCACACCCATACTCAACCCAGGTCCGAACGTCTGGTCGGGGGTGGATCTCCCGTTACGCTTGGAGCCGAGACGACTATCACGACTCGGTTCTGCGACGGCTCCGCGAGGTCGAGGCCAAGGCCAGATGTCTTTACCAGCCCGAGGAGATCGAGACACGCTCCTACGTTGATACTGGCCCCATCGTCGAGCGGGTCTACGCCAAGTACGCGGGCATCGGCTGGCTGGGGAAGAATACCTGTCTGATCAATCAGCAGATCGGGTCGTGGCTCTTTCTCGGAGTAATCATTACTTCTGTTGAACTCACTCCAGACTCACCGGCCCCCGACCGCTGTGGGACGTGCACCCGCTGTATTGAGGCCTGTCCAACCAACGCCTTCGTGGCTCCTCATCATCTTGACTCAAACAAGTGCATCGCATACCTCACCATTGAAAAACGCGGCCCCAGTCCTGAAGAGTTGCGCGAGGGCATCGGACATCAGGTATTCGGGTGCGACATCTGCCAGGACGTTTGCCCATGGAACCGCAAGGCGCCGGCGACAGAGAAGGCTGAGTTTCAACCGCGGGCGGAATTTGTGAACCCTGCTTTAGAGTGGCTGGCGGAAATTTCCGAAGAGGAGTTTCGCGACTCGTTTCGAGGCTCTCCGGTGAAACGCGCCAAGCGCAACGGTCTCCGTAGAAATGCGCTAATCGCGATCGGAAACACTGGGAATTCCGGGCTCTTGCCCGTCGCCGAGCGGGCGGCCCATGATCCCGATGCGACCGTGGCCGAGGCCGCGAAGTGGGCCAGACAGCGGCTCGCAAAATGAACCCCGTCGGGGCGAGCAGTTCCGACAGGTCGCCAGGGTCCGAGCGATAGGCTAATCTTTCAGCCATGCCCCTCAAGGAATCGGAAGCGCTCGTGTTGCGGACCTATCCCTTCCGTGAGGCCGATCTGCTCGTGACTTTGTTCACCCGCAACGAAGGAAAGATTCGTGGCGCTGCGAGGGCCGCAAAAAAATCTCGCCGACGATTCGGCGGCGCGCTCGAACCCCTCACCTATGTAAAGGTCACCTGGGAAGATCGCGAGCGCCAGGAGTTGTCCAGACTAGATGCGTGCGAGGTGCTGGATTCACCGCTAACCTCGGAGGTCAGTTATCCGCGCGCGGTCGCACTCGGACACGTGGCCGAACTGCTCGACGAACTCCTTCCCGATCGAGAGGCCAGCGATGCGGTGTTCCGCCTGGCAGTGACGGTCGTCAAGCAGTTGCGCGGAGACGAGATCTGGTTGCCTGTCACCTATTTCGAGCTATGGATGGCGCGTTTGATGGGATACCTGCCTGAGTTATCAGAGTGCACCAGCTGCGGGCGGTCCTTGAATGCGAGCCGGGCTTTCTTCCACGCGCTGGCGGATGGGCTTATGTGTGCGGACGACAAAAGGCTTGCTTCGTCCGAACTCTCGCCAGAGTCCCGTATGCTTGGAAGGCAGATGCTCAGGGTGCCCCTGTCCGCGATGCAGGCAGCAGGTTCAGCCGCACAAAAGGCTGCCGATCTGCGCAAGTTTCTGTTGCAAACATTGGAACGGCACATCGAAAAAAAATTGATCACGCGGGGAATGCTCGAGAAGCTGCCCACTCGGTGAACCCCCGCTCCTGCTGACGCATCGACTCCCTTCCGTTTACAATCAGGGGACTGGTTCCTTCCGCATGCCTACGCTTCCATCGTTCCAGGGTTGGGTTGCTAGAAGCTAGCAGCTAGGAGTGGAGCTCGCAGCTTTTGCCACATGAATCCAGTAAAGCCAAATGCGCCCACCTTTCAAGAGCTGACCCTACGGCTGCAGACATTCTGGGCAGCGCGCGGGTGCGTCCTGCAGCCGCCCTATGATCTCGAAGTCGGGGCCGGCACGATGGCCCCAGAGACGTTTTTGCGCGTGCTTGGGCCGCAACCCTACAAAGTTGCGTATGTGCAGCCGTCTCGACGTCCGGCGGATGGGCGGTACGGAGAAAACCCCAACCGTTTATACAAACACATGCAGCTTCAGGTCATTTTGAAGCCTCCGCCAGACAACGTTCAGGAGCTCTACCTTGAGTCCATCGAGGCGATGGGGATCGATCTTCGCCAGCACGACATTAAGTTCGAAGAAGACAACTGGGAGTCGCCGACCTTGGGAGCCTGGGGTATTGGCTGGCAGGTGATGCTCGATGGCTTAGAAATCACGCAGTTCACGTACTTTCAGCAGTGCGGCGGGGTCGATCTGTTCCCGATCTCCGCCGAACTGACCTATGGGCTCGAGCGCATTGCAGCGTTTTTGCAGGACGTCGACTCGATCTACGACATTGTGTGGACGCGCGATCCGGCGACGGGACGAGAGACCAAGTACGAGGACGTGCGGCTTGCGGATGAGCTGCAGATGTCGGTCTACAACTTTGAGATGGCCGATGTCGCGAGTGCGTGGAAGCACTTCGAGCTGTGCGAGGCAGAGTGCAAAAGGCTGATTGATCAATATGCGGAAATCGGAAAGGACGAGTCCTGTCCCGCAAATGAGATCGCTCGTGAGAAGAAGCGGTTTCCACTCCTAGGCGCTTACGAGCTATGTTTAAAGTGCTCGCACCTATTCAACATTCTCGATGCTCGCGGTGCAATCTCGGTAACCGAGCGCGTGGGCGTCATTGCTCGCGTGCGGGCGCTCGCGGTCGGAATCGCCAAGGCGTGGGTCGATCAACACACCAGAGAGTCCGAACCCACAAAAAAAAACCCTGAGCCGCCGGCGAGGAAGAAGGCGGTGCGGTTGTCGCCGGTGGGCTCCTGATCTATCGTGTTGCCCCGCAAGGGTGCGAAAGCCTCGCAAAGTTATGTGGTAAGAAGCCTTCAATCCCATCGATAAGCCGAGACCAATGCGTTCATCGGGCTGTCACGGAACACCAACTTTCCAGTGCTGTTTCCGCCCGCGCCGGCTGCAACCATGAGTGGAATCAGGTGCTCCTCCCGCGGATGAGCGAAGGTCGCCTGGGGAGCTTTCTTCCATTCTTTGAGCCGAGCGTTGCGTTCGACAACCGGACTCTCGATCGTCTCCTCGAGCCAGGTATCAAATTCTCGTGAAGGCTCTAGGGCGCCTCCTGTAAAGAGCGCACGCAAGTTGTGGAAGCTCATTCCGCTCCCAACGATCAGCACCCCTTCGTTGCGAAGCGGCGCAAGCGCGTCGCCAACCGCTAAGTGCAGCGCCGGGTCAAGTGAACTCTCCAGCGACAAACTTACAACCGGGATATTCGCCGCCGGAAAGGCGACCTTGAGGGGGATGAAGACGCCATGGTCATAGCCGCGAGTGGCACTCAGCCTAGCGGACAAGCCTTTCTGTTGCAAAAGTTGCTGCACCTTCCCTGCCAGCTCGGGCGAACCCGGCGCCGGCCAGGTTAGCTGGTAAGTTTCTGCAGGAAAGCCGGAGTAGTCGTAGATCAGCTCTGGAAACGGCGCGGCACTCGCCGTGGTCGCATCTTCTTCCCAATGACCGCTGACGACGAGCAGAGCCCGCGGCCTTTCCGGCAGGGACGGTTGAATGCTTTCCAGAAAGGCGCGTGTCTTCTCCCATGTTTCCGGCGGTCCCATTGTCCATTTCATAAAGAAACATGGTCCACCGCCGTGGGGAATGAAGAGCGAGGGCTGGCGCGCTGGGTTGTCGAATGTGGGCACGTTCGATTCCCCTTCTCGGGGCAATTCATTCGATGTATTTCCGCTGGGGATGATGCAAACCTGCGGCTACACATGCCTTCTTAAGGGAACGTGGCTGTAATTTCTGCCCGGGATTCAGGCTGCCAGGGTTAAGGCTGAAGCATCGGCGTAAACCCTGCAAAACAGGGGTTTCGAGCCACGTCGTGCGGCAGTTTTCATAATGCTCATCCCACTACTCAGGCCTGAAATCTGAGACAATATTGGCTTATCCGCAATGCCTGATTTCCTCCTAGAGATAGGGACCGAAGAAATCCCTGCCAGAATGATCGCAGCTGCGCAAGACGAGCTGCGCCGGCGTGTCGGCGAATTGCTTGAACGCGAGCGCCTGCGACCTTCCGGGGCCCTCGCTGAGCTGGATACGCCGCGCCGACTTGCAGTTCTCGCGTCGGGAATTCCGGCTGCGCAGCCGGACTTGACCGAGCAATTGACCGGGCCTTCGGTGAACGTCGCCTACAAGGACGGACAGCCGACGCCTGCCGCCCAAGCGTTCGCAAAGAAAGCTGGCGTGGATGTGTCGGAGCTCGAAAGGGTTACAACCCCGAAAGGCGAATATCTTGCCGCCCGAGTTACCAAGAGGGGCCGTAGCGCCGCAGAGATTCTGGCTGAGTCCCTGGCGAAAGAGATCGGCGCGATTTACTGGCCGAAGAACATGTACTGGCGCAAAGCAAGTGAGCACTTTGTCCGCCCTGTTCGGTGGCTTGTGGCGATGCTCGATGATCAGGTCATCCCGTTGGAGTTCGCCGGAATTCGAGCGGGAAATAGGTCGCGCGGGCATCGTATTTTGGCGAAGGCGGAGGTTTCAATACCTCGCGCCGGCTCCGGATATGTCGACGCACTTCGTTCCGCAAAAGTACTCGGCCGAGCGGAGCGCGAGCACCAGGTTCGTAAAGCACTGGACGCGGCGGCTCGGAAAATCCCTGACGCGCGTTGGCGCGAAGACAAAGCCTTGCTCGACACAGTGGTGAATCTCACCGAGTGGCCGACGGCAATTCTGGGTAGTTTCGATGCGGAGTTCCTGGAATTGCCGGAAGAAGTCCTGGTCACGGTGATGCGCGATCACCAGAAATACTTCGCGCTCGAGGGTCGGGATGGCAAACTCTTGCCCTACTTTCTAGCCGTGCTGAACACGGATGGCGATCCCCAAGGCCTTATCCGGCACGGCAACGAGCGCGTGTTGCGCGCCCGCTTCAACGACGCTCGCTTCTTCTGGCAGACCGACCAGAAGCATCCGCTGCGCGAGCGGCTCTCGTGGCTCAAGAACGTTACCTTTCAGAAGGATCTTGGCAGTTACTACGAAAAGACGCTTCGCGTGCAGCGCTTATGCAGTTGGGCGTGCGAGACGATCAAGCAAGGTGGGGTAGCGATCCGGCCGGGCGTGGTTCACAAAGCTGCGTGTCTCGCCAAAACCGACCTTACGACCGAGCTAGTCAAGGAATTCACCGAGCTGCAGGGCATCGTCGGTGGGCTCTACGCCCGCGTACAGGTTCTCGATAAGGAGATGCCGGAAACTACGCAACAACTCATCGCACAGGTCATTTACGACCAATACAAGCCGGAGTTTGCGGAAGATTCCGTCCCCAGCACGATTGAAGGCGCGGTGCTCTCGATTGGCGACAAGGCGGACACAATCGCGGGGATGTTTGCGCTGGGGTTCCAACCGACGAGTTCCAAAGATCCGTTTGCATTGCGACGTCAGGCCAATGGAATCGTAAAAACAATCGCGGAGCACAAGCTGCACCTGAGCTTCTCGTCGCTTTTCGGCGTTGCCCGCGACACCTATCGCGGGTCAGCTGCAGAGAAGAAATTTAAGCAAGCTCCCTACGAGGAGCCGATTCGGGCATTTTTCCGCGAGCGGCTGGAGTTTTATCTCCGTGATCAACTTGGATTCAGCTATGACGTGGTGAACGCGGTGCTCGCGGTCGGAGCCGACGACATGGTTGACGCAGTAGCTCGCGCCGAAGCGGTCAAGAGCGTTTTGCATTTGCCGGAGTTTCTCTCGGTTGCGGCGGCATCAAAGCGCATTCGCAACATCCTGAAGCAGGCGGCAGAAAAGAAGTTCACGATTGCGTCCAGTTTTCGGGATCTACCCGACTCTTCTCAGGAAGAGAAGCTGCTGGGAGCTTATGTTGAACGCAACTCCGCGCGCATCGAGAGGTTTCGGCAGGCCAAAGACTACACTGGTGCACTGCAGCTTTTGGCCACGGCGCGCGAACCGGTAGATGCATTCTTCGACAAGGTCATGGTCATGGTTGACAATGAACTGCTGCGCGCCAACCGTTTGGCTCTTCTTCAGAGGTTGGCGAAGGAGTTTTCCACGATCGCTGATTTCTCGGAGATCGTGACCGAGGGCAAGGCGTAGTTCGCCTCGCCTTTCTCATTCCGAAAGGCATGAGCCATGAGGAATCTGCTTCATCCCGCAACAGCAGGTTCTTCCTGGCTTGGCTCTTCGGAATCGGCCTTAGTTTTGGTGGAACAAGGATTTGGGCATCAAAGTTTTCTAAACTTCGTGCAAAAGGACAAACGCAATCATGGCTACGACACTGGCAGAACCGCAAGTCCAGGAAGTCAGTAAACCGAAAACGTCAACCAAGTACGTTTATTTCTTTGGCGGCGGCAAGGCCGACGGCAATGGCAAGATGAAGGACGTCCTCGGCGGCAAAGGTGCTGGCCTCGCCGAAATGACCAACGCCGGCCTCCCTGTACCTCCGGGGTTCACTATTCAGACCGAAGCCTGTCGCGAGTACATGCGCAAAGGCGGCGTCTCCGACGAAGTAGATCGCCAGATGGATGCGGCGCTCGCTCAACTCGAAGCCCTGCAGGGCCAAAAGCTCGGGAAGGGCGACAATCCGCTGCTCGTCAGTGTGCGTTCCGGTGCAAAGTTCTCCATGCCGGGGATGATGGATACGATCCTCAATCTCGGCCTGAACGATGGGAGCGTCGAAGCCCTGGCCAGGAAGAGCAGCAATCCGCGTTTCGCCTACGACTCCTATCGCCGTCTCATTCAGATGTTCGGCAACGTGGTGCTCGACATCGAGAAGCACGCATTCGACGAAGTGTTCGACGGCAAAAAGAAGCAACGCAAGGTGAAACTCGATACCGAACTCGACGCCAAGGCTCTCAAGGAAGTCATCGCTGAATACAAGAAGGTCGTGAAGAAGGAAGCGAAACGCGACTTTCCGCAAGACCCCCATGAGCAGCTGGTGATGGCGCGTGACGCCGTATTCCGCTCCTGGCAGAACGACCGCGCGAAGCACTATCGCCGAATCAATAATATCGACGACATGCTAGGCACCGCGGTCAACGTGCAAGCCATGGTTTTTGGCAACCTGGGCGAGACCAGCGGCACTGGCGTCGGCTTCACCCGCAACCCCGCCATTGGCACCAAAGAGTTTTACGGCGAGTTTCTGATGAACGCGCAGGGCGAAGATGTGGTTGCTGGCATCCGAACCCCGGTTCACATCTCCGAGCTCGAAAAGGTCATGCCGGACGTTTACCGCCAGTTGCACGAAATCACCACCCGGCTCGAGCAGCACTACCGCGACATGCAGGATTTCGAATTCACCATCCAGGAAGGCAAGCTGTACATGCTCCAGACCCGCAATGGCAAGCGCACGGGTATCGCCGCAGTGCGCGTCGCCATCCAGATGGTGGAGGAAGGGCTGATCACGAAGGAAGAGGCCATTTTCCGTGTCGAACCCAACCAGCTCTACGACTTCCTGGTTCCGCGCTTGGACGAAAAGAAAGCCAAGGTGGAAGTGCTCGCCACCGGACTTCCGGCATCGCCGGGAGCGGCTGTCGGCCAGATCGTGTTCACCGCTGACGAAGCAGTCGAGAAGGCTGGGCATGGCGCGAAGAAGAACCCCGTCATCTTGGTTCGTGCTGAAACCACGCCGGAAGATATTCACGGCATGGAAGTCGCCGCCGGCATTCTGACCTCGCGCGGCGGTATGACCAGCCATGCGGCGGTCGTCACGCGCGGCATGGGCAAGTGTTGCGTAGCGGGGGCGGGCGACATTCACGTCGACGAGAAGGCTCGCACCATGTCCGTGAAGGGGCAGACCTTCCGCGAGGGAGACTGGATCTCGCTCGACGGCACCACCGGCCGCGTAATCAAGGGAAAACTCGATGCCATTCCGCCAAAAGCCGATGATCCTGAACTGCTCAAGCTGATGGGCTGGGCGGAGCCATTCCGCAAGCTGCGGGTGCGCGCCAATGCCGATATCCCGCGCGATGCCATCCAGGCGCGTGCGTTCGGAGCAGAAGGTATCGGCCTGTGCCGCACTGAGCACATGTTTTTCGCCGAGGACCGGATCCCCCACATGCAGGCGATGATTCTCGCCAACAACGAGAAGGATCGCCGGCTGGCGTTGAAAAAGCTGCTTCCGATGCAGCGCTCGGACTTTATCGGCGTGTTCCGCGCAATGGATGGCTTCGCGGTCACGATTCGCCTGCTGGATCCGCCGTTGCACGAATTCCTGCCGCGCCGCGAAGATCTGATGGTCGACATCGCAGTTCTTCCCCACGCGACAGCCAAAGAAAAGAAGGAAATGGTCGAGAAGTATGGACGGTTCGGCGCCAAAGGAGCCGGCGATCTGAAGAAGGTCTTGCCGACGTTACTGCGTCGCGTGGAGCAGCTGCACGAGTTCAATCCGATGCTCGGCCACCGGGGATGCCGCCTAGGCATCACCTATCCTGAGATCAGCGAGATGCAGGCACGCGCCATCTTTGAGGCGGCAGTGGCAGTAGCGAAGGACGGCGTGAAGGTCTATCCCGAGGTCATGATTCCGTTAACCGCCACCTTGAAGGAAATGGCGAACCAGGCGGCGATCGTGCACCGTGTGGCCAAGGAGGTCTTCAAAGAGAAGGAACGCAAGGTCGATTACATGGTCGGGACCATGATCGAGCTGCCGCGAGCCGCTTTGGTTGCGGATGAGATCGCGAAGGAAGCGCAGTTTTTCTCATTCGGTACCAACGACCTTACCCAAACCACGTTTGGATTCTCGCGCGACGACATCAACAAGGTTCTGCCGACGTATCTTGCCGAAGGCATTCTGAAGCAGGATCCATTTGCCGTGCTGGACCGGGAGGGCGTTGGCCAGTTGGTAAAGATGGCGACCGAGCGTGGGCGCAAAACGCGTCCTGAACTGAAGGTCGGCATCTGCGGCGAACATGGCGGCGAGCCGTCGTCGGTCGAGTTCTGTCACCAGGTGGGACTCAACTATGTGTCGTGCTCACCATTCCGAGTGCTGACGGCGCGTCTGGCCGCAGCGCAAGCCGCAGCCGTCGACAAGCTTGGCGGCGAAGGTGGCAGGACGAAGTAGTTTCACGGGTAAAAGCATGGCCGGGGACCATTCCCCGGCCTTTTTATTTGGGACGGGATGTGGCAGGTCGGGATGCCTCCAGAGTGATGGTGCGATGGCCCCCGTCTGCCAAAATCAACGCACCATCCCCACTGCGTTTTGGAACCTGAATTTTGCGTTTGACTATATAACATTAAACTTATATAAGTATTCTTGAATATATGAGCCCCACGCTGAACCTCGATGCCGCGTTTGCTGCTTTGGGCGACCCGACGCGACGGGCGATCCTGGCCCGTCTTGCCAAGGGAGAGGCCACGGTCAATGAACTCGCAGAGCCTTTCGATCTGACCCAGCCCGCGATCTCTCAACACCTGCGGGTGCTTGAAGAAGCAGGCCTTGTGGCCAGCCGCGTTGAAGGGACGAAGCGGCCTCGACGCCTGGAAGGAGCCGGCATCGCCGCCATGGACGAGTGGCTCGCGATGCTGCGCAAAGCCCTCGAGGCAAACTATCGCCGGCTGGACAGAGTGCTGGCCGCTATCGAATCCGGAAAGGAAAAGAAATGAGCAAAATGACGTTGAAAACCGAAGGCGACAAGCACGTTGTTGTAACCCGACGCTTCGCCGCGTCTCCAGAAGCGTTGTATCGCGCCCATACCGATCCCGCCCTAATCCAAAAGTGGATGCTCGGTCCCGAGGGTTGGACGATGCCGGTGTGCATCAACGAAGCGAAACCAGGTGGCAAGATCCGTTTCGAATGGTCGAACGGCAAGGGCCAAGGGTTTCACCTTACCGGAGAGTATCTGGAACTTGAGCCTTACAGCAGGATCGTCCACGTCGAACGAATGCACCTGCCCGATCCCACGCCGGATAATCACGTCGAAACGAGATTTGATCCCCAAGGCACAGGGACCTTGATGACGATGCGAATGACCTTACCCGATGCGAAGACCCGTGAGGCCATGCTGGCAACGGGTATGGAACACGGAATGGAAGCGAGCTACGTTCGACTGGAAGGAATTCTGTAAGTGCGCAGCTCGGGTTGCCCCGCCCTTCCAGCAATCGGGAAGGGAGGGGCAGGCTTGCCAGGCGAGGCTGCTGCTCGATCGCATTGCCGAGCGTCAATCCCCAGCGGAAGTCTCTACCTGTAGAATCTCTCCATGTTTCAACACATCGGCATTGTGGGATGTTCGGCAGAGGGAGCGGCGTTGTGTTACCGGACCATCTGCCTGGAAGGCGAGCAGTTTGCGGGACGGTATGGCCATCCCGAGGTCTCGATGCACACGCATTCCTTTGCCGACTACATGCGCGCGATCGAGCAGCAGGACTGGGGCGCGGTTGGAGAACTGATGCTCGTTTCGGCGGAGAAGCTCAAGCAGGCCGGCTCTGATTTCCTGATTTGTCCCGACAACACCATTCACCAGGCGCTTCCTTTCATTCAGTCCAGATTACCGCGCCCGTGGCTGCACATTGCGGAAGTGGTGGCTGAGGAGGCCGTCCGTCGCGGCTTTCGCTGCCTGGGCCTGCTTGGAACACGCTGGCTGGTGGAGAGCGAAGTCTATCCTCAGGCGCTCGCGACCCACGGGCTCACCTACGTTCGCCCTAATGCGACCGAGCGCGAGGAGATCAACCACATCATCTTCGACGAGCTGGTTTGCGGCGTGTTCAAGCCGGAGGCAATCGCATATCACCAGAGCGTAATCTCCCGGCTAAAGCAGACGGGATGCGATGCGGTGGTCCTCGGCTGTACCGAGATCCCGCTGATCATGAGCGATGCTAATTCTCCGCTACCAACCCTGGACTCGACGCGACTGCTGGCGCGGGCAGCACTAAGGCGCGCAAGCGAACCACGCTAAGCCTGCGACTTCATGAGTCCTGGTGTGACAGAACTTAGAATTTGATAAGGTACGTCTATGCCGAAATTCGAGCGGCACATTTTCATTTGCGGAAACGTACGTCCCGCGGGGCATCCGCGCGGTTGCTGCGATCCGAGCGGGAATGCAGAACTACAAAAGCGCTTCAAGCAAAGGCTCGCTGAACTTGGGTTAAAGGGCAAAGTACGCGCAAACCAGGCCGGTTGTCTAGATCAATGCGAGCACGGACCGAACCTTGTGATCTATCCTGACGCGGTTTGGTATGGATCCGTGACGTTGGCGGACGTGGATGAGATCGTGAACTCCCACATCCTCGCCGGCCAGCCCGTCCAGAGATTGATTTTGAAAGACGACTGCCTGAACGCTGCCGCCTGTGAGCACCGGCAACCACCGAACATCAAACCGTAAAGTGAAGGGCTGGGCGTTCCTAGAAAGCGGAAATCCCACTTCTTCGAAACCTCTGCGGACAAAAGCCGCGTGTGTGGTCCACTTCAGCTCTTGGGACTTCGCGTTCACCAAGCCGCTCTAGCGGTGTGCTTCTCGTGCCACGTGTCTCCTAAATCTTTGGTCATCTCGGTAACCAGGACGCATGCTAGGCACCGGCTAATGGAATCAACAGCAACCAGGAGAGCTCGCGACTCATCAGCCAGCACAGCACCAAAGTACTCGCATGGCTGCTGCAATAGCGAACTAAAATCGATTTTTCCCCTGCAGACCAAACCCGGAGAATTGTCCGAAAAATACCCATGGCTACACCCGCAACAACGCTGGAGTTCCTTCTGGTGTCGAGTGACCGATCGACCGCCGGCATCATTCAATCTGCTATGGACCAAGTCGGAGGAACGGCCGAGTGTCCTCCTTCTCTCGAGGCCGCCCGCGAGCTCATTGTCAGCCGCAAAGTCGACGGTGTCATCCTGGATGTGGATCTCACAACCGTGCTTGACCTGATTATTCGCATGCGCTGGAGCAAGAATGCGCGAGCCTTTGCGTTCGTGTGCATGAAAAACGATGCCGAAGCGGCCGCTGCTCTCAAGGGCGGTGCGACAGCGTTTTTCACCAAGCCGCTCACGGTCGAGAACATCGCGACCAAGATCAGCTCGTTCAAGTCCCTCATTCTTACCGAGAGGCGCCGCTATCAGCGCTTCAACGTCACGTTGCCCGTGGCTATCACCTTGGGGGAGATCGAGTATTCGGGCTTGGTCGAAAATATCAGTCAAGGGGGCTTTGCCGTGCGCCTTCCATGCCTGCTCCCGTCCGACTCACTCGTGGAATTTTCATTTGATCTCGATGCATGCACGACGATCCAGGGCTGTGCACAGTTGAAGTGGGTAGGCTGTGACGGACTCGCGGGCATGGAGTTCAGAGCCCTCCCACAGAATAGTAAAGATGCCTTGATGGCCTGGCTGCGAGACCAAGGGTCGGCTTCGCTCGTCGAAGACTGAACGGAAGCTAGAGCGTTTTTTCCGCTGAGATCTCTGCCGGCATCGATGGCCCGCTTCCCGCCCCGGTTTTTCGAAGCGCTTTGGCAATTTCGTCGAGATCTTGCGCTCCCAAGTTGAGTCCGGCTGCGTCGATCCAACCTTCCACCTGCTGCGGGCTGCGGGCACCAACGATGGCTCCCGTGACTCCGGGCCAAGCCAGCACCCACCCCAGCGCGACCGAGGAAACAGAGGTATCGTGCCGCTCTGCTACGGGGCGTAACAAATCCCGGAGGGCGAGATTCCGGCTGAGGTTTGGTTCGTTAAACTCCGGCGAACGACGGCGCCAGTCCTCCGCCGCAATGGAGGCCATGCGGGAGGCCGTAAAGGTATCGGTCAAAAGGCCGGACTGCATCGGACTGTAGCAGATCACGCCGGTTCCGTACCCCTCGCACCAAGGAATCTCCTTTTCGCCAACAGCACGATTGATCAACGAAAACGGTGGCTGGAGTGAATCCACATGGCGGCTGGCTTCGCAGCGGCCGAGCAACTCAACATTGAAATTCGACACTCCAGCCGCGCGGATCTTCCCTTCTTCGACGAGCTTTATCATCGTGGCCCAGGAATCCTCGATGGGTACGTCCGTCTGGTCGGGCCAATGAAACTGATAGAGATCAATTCTTTCGACCCCTAAACGGCGGAGCGATGCTTCGCATTCACGGCGGATAGACTCGGGCCGCAAGGAGCGCAAAGGTGGCCCCATGGGATCTCTCCCTTCGTACACGACGCCACATTTTGTGAACACGTACGGACGCTCATTGGCGGGCAGTTCGTGCAACAAACGACCGACCAGTTCCTCGGAATGGCCAAGACCATAAGCCGCTGCTGTGTCGATCCAGTTGATACCTAACTGGACGGCGCGGCGCATAGCGGCGAGAGAATCCCGGTCGTCTTGTGGCCCCCAACCGAAGTACCACCCGCCCCCGCCGATGGCCCATGCTCCAAAACCGAGTCGGGTAATGTTGAGGTCTGAACGGCCGAGTCGCTGCGTTGGTAACGCCATGAGTTCTCCTGCCTAACATTTCGGATGAGTCAGCTGAATCTCGGGATAGGTATCAGATGCGAAATGCAGTCCATTGGTGCGGCAGAAATTCTAACTCGTCCCGCCCCCGCTGGGACGAGAACACCCGGCGCACTTGGTAAACGAAAGGGCGGGCACTGGCATGCTGAATTTCTCCGTCCTTCTCGTCAGGTACACCCGGGAACGAGTGCATGGCGGGTTTCTGAGCCGGCCGCCAAGGGGAGGCAAACCCGCAGGCGGATACTAGCGCATCGTCGGCAGAGACGAAAGGTGGTTTTGACGAACCGCCCTGAGGCTATTCCGAACTGGACTGGCGGTCCGGCGACGGCCGTTTGGTCATCGCGACGGGCCGCTTCGTCAAAAGCTGGCCCGGTCGAGCCACAACCCATGGCAGAATGAAGCGGTGATATCGCCTCGGATGCGTCAGCGGATCCGATTCGTCGCGGGACTCTGGCTCGCTTGGACGATCGCCGGGCTTTTCTACATTACCCAGGACTCAGTGCCGCGTCTCTATCGCGGCCAGGCCGTGGCCTGGAAGTACGTGTTCGTCGGCTGGATGGCCGGAATGTACGTTTGCGCTGCGCTCACGCCGGCGCTCTTGTGGCTCGGCAAGCGATGGCCGGTCGAGCGACGCGTCAGCAATGCTGGGTTGCATCTCGGTTTCAGCATGATCTTCTCGGTCTTGGCGACGGTGATCGAAGTCCCCGTGCTGCTGCTGCTCGGCGTTTTCCCCGCGGCGACGCCGCCCTCGATTCCCGCCGGCATTCGGCTGTTTCTGTCATTTGGGATTCAGGGCGGCGTCATCCGCTATGGGGCCGTAATCGCGCTGCAGGCTGTGTACCGGTCGCAAAAAAACGCCAAGATTCGCGAGCGGGAGGCGTTCGACTTAAAGGTGCAGGCGTCCGAACTCGCCAAGCAACTCGCCACCGCGCAGCTCAGCGCCCTCAAGATGCAGCTGCAGCCGCACTTTCTCTTCAACACGCTTGGCGCCATCATCGTCTTGATCCAGCAGCAGAAAACTTTGCAGGCGGAAGCGATGGTTGAGAAGCTCGGGGATCTACTTCGTCTCACGCTGGAAGATGTCGAGGCCCAGGAAGTGCCGCTTTGGCGCGAGCTGGAATTCCTCCGGCTGTACCTCTCGATCGAGCAAGTCCGGTTTGAGGACCGGCTGAAGGTATGCATTACACCTGCTCCCGCTCTGTCCGACGCCCTCGTACCGCACATGGTGCTGCAGCCGATCGTCGAGAACGCGGTCCGCTACGGCCTCGGCGAGAGCGAGGATGCGGTGACCATTGAAGTTGGAGCGACCAGCGCGAACGGCTCACTCTCCCTGGTCGTGTCCGATGACGGCCCTGGGCTTCTGTCCCCCAAGCCTGGTCACTCCGGAATCGGGCTGACGAATACGAGAACCCGCTTGGCGCGCCTGTACGGCGATAACGCCCGTCTCGTTGTCGAGCAAGCCGCGGGTCGAGGCGTGCGGGTCACCCTCATATTGCCGATGCGAACCCTCCCAGCCGAGGGCGAACCATGCCAATAAGGGTTCTCGTCGTAGACGACGAACCACTCGCGCGCGAGGGTTTGAAGCTGTTGCTTAGCCGTCAACCGCAGGTTGAATCCGTCTCAGAAGCGCGAAACGGACGAGAGGCGATCGCCTCAATCCGAGAGCAGAAGCCGGACCTGGTGCTCCTCGACGTGCAGATGCCGCGGACGAACGGCTTTGCCGTGATCCACGCCATTGGAGCAGAGCACATGCCACCGGTAATTTTTGTGACCGCGCACGACCAGTATGCGATCCGGGCCTTCGAGATCGCGGCGATCGACTATCTGCTCAAACCGGTCACCGAGGAGCGCTTCGCGCTCGCATTCAACCGAGCGATCGGCAGGCTACGAGGCACGCCGCACGATGAGGCCACGCGGCAAGTGCTGGCGATGCTCGATGCCGTCGCGAATCCGCCTCGGCAGCTCGAGCGATTCGCAGTTCGATCCGGCGAGCGCACCATCTTTGTCCCAGTCGAGGAGGTGGACTGGATCGAAGCTTTTCAGAACTACGTCCGACTGCATGCTGGCTCGGCAAACCACCTGCTGCACGTTCCCATGAACACCCTCGAGGGCATACTCGATTCCAACCGCTTTCTACGAGTCCATCGATCACACATCGTGAACCTCCGACGAATCGCGCAGCTGTGGTCAATCACGCACGGCCAGTATGTGATCGAGCTCAGGTCGGGCCAACGCCTGCACTCGGGGCGCACCTATGGAGAGCGGATCCGCCGCGCGCTGACGAACCCGTTTTGACCCGGCCCGCCATCTAAGGCTCCACGATCCATCTCTGCGGGTCGGTGAATTCGGCCCTATGCTGGTCAAGAAGGCAATATCCGTAAGAAAGAAGTTACTGGGAGGAAAGGGAATAGAAGCGCTGGTGCCGAAGAAGGGACTCGAACCCCCACACCCTTGCGGGTACATGGACCTGAACCATGCGCGTCTGCCAATTCCGCCACTTCGGCAAGTGACTGCGTTGCGGGGCGGCATGATGCCGCCTTGATGGAAGAGACTACGCCATCTATTCTACAGGGCAAGGTAGGGGTGTCAAACCTCGATGGAGGCATTCGAATCATATGCGATCGCCGCAGCGCAGGAAAACGCCACAGAAATCGGTGCCCGAGGCCAAGCCGGTCAATCCCGGCATGGATCCTGAAAAAGTAATACAGTTGCGGTCGCTGGCACACGACCTGAGCAATGCTCTCGAGGCCATCCTTCAAGCTTGCTATCTGCTGAGCCACGCCGAACTCAACGCCGACAATCGCCGTTGGGTGCAACTGATTGACACTTCGTCACAAGATGCGGCGCGTATCAATCGTGAGATCAGGGCGTCTTTGCGAGCTCTCTCGGGTGAGTAGCACAACGCACTGGCCAGGGCCTTCGTCTACAATTACGATTCGCAGCATTAATTCCCCATAGCAAGGAGAGCAATGATGGAAAGGAAAGCGAGTGCGATCTGGAAGGGTGGTCTGAAAGACGGCAAAGGCGAATTTTCGGGAACCAGCGGAGTATTTTCTCACGTGCCATACTCTTTCACGACTCGGTTCGAAGGCGCCCCAGGAACCAATCCCGAGGAACTAATAGCAGCCGCCCACGCATCGTGTTTCTCTATGGCCCTTTCGGCGCAACTTGGCAGCGCGAATCTCACCCCCGAAAGCATCAACACCACGGCAAATCTGAAGATGGAGAAACTGGAGGCCGGCTGGGCTATTACGACCATTCACCTGGACGTAAGGGCGAAAGTGCCGGGCTCGGATGAGGCGACTTTTCAAAAGCTCGCTGAAAATGCGAAGTCTGGATGCCCGGTATCGAAGGTTCTGAATGCAAAGATCTCGATGAACGCCGTACTGGAGCCATAAATTATGACCCAGGGTTCCCATCGGGAGAACGGCGGTACGCGCTCAGGTCAATAGAAGTCCGAACAACTGAGATAGAAGCCGCATTTCGTGCATTTCAGCTTGCATCGGCTTTCAATCAGCGCGGATGAGCAGTTTGGGCAATATCGCGACGGGTCCGCCGTGGTTTTTTCCGCCGATGCCTGGGTCGGAATCGGGATCGAGCTATTGGCCCCTGAATGCTCGCTCATGTTGGCTCTATTTTGACATGTCAGCGCAAGAAAAAAGAGAGCCGCTTTCGGCTCTCTTTGATTTTGTTCCTGGGGGATGCCGTCGATCAAAAGCCGGGCATGAATGAGTAACCGATAGAGATAGTAAACCGTGCCGGGTTTACATTATTGAATTCCCAATTGTTGTGAACAATGTAATAGTGCGCCTCAGGGCGAATAAAGGCATGCCCCCAAAAGTAATACCGGAAGGCGCCGCCAAAATGCCAAGCGAAATGATTGCTGCTGGTGTAATTGGTGCAGCCGGTGAATCCGCAGTTGTAAGTGCCACTGTAAAAACGTACGTCTTGGCCGCCGATTCCAGCCATGAGGTCCCCCCCGATTTTGTTCTTGGTGGACGTCACACTGTAGACGGCGTTGAAGTCATAGAAGATCGGCCGATAGGGAATAACCCCGAGGAACACGCTGCCGTTTGAAACGCCGTACGGGGCCTGTCGAACGCGGGGCGAGACCGACCCGCCGAAACCGAGGTGATGTTTCAAGATAACGTTGCCGCTGAAGCTCACGTATAAGCCGCCACTTTCTGAAGGGAACCCGTTCGTGCCGGAAGGGGCGGTAACCGTTCCAAAGCCCAACGCTGCGTCAAATTGCTGCGCGTGCAGACTAGCCGCGCCGGCAAGCATCAACACCAGGGCAACCAAGACAGATGACTTTCGCAAGTGAGATCTCCCTCGACAGCAAGATGTGCGAACCAAGAATAAACCCGCATCCTGGATTATAGTTGCGGGGAAAACCACACTGGTCCGGTACTACTTAGGTTGGATGAAACCAGAGCCTGATTTGTTATCCCTGGTCGGATAAAGGCTCGGTTTCGCACTTAGAGGGGTGGCTGCAGGCGATTTCCGGAGAGAAGGAGAGAACGGTTTGGGGTCGAAGATCGACGAAATTCGGAATCACCTGCTCGGCGCCGGCGTTGAGCAAGGCTTGCGTCATGCCATTCTGTGAAACTCCCACACACCGCAAACCCGCGTTACGAGCTGCGAGGACTCCGGCGGGAGCGTCATCGAACGCCATCGCTTGGCTGGGAGGTACGCACATCCTCTGGCAAGCGAGTTGGTAGACTTGCGGGTGAGGCTTTCCCGCGACCACGTCCGATGCTGTGATTACGGCGTCGAAGAACCCGCCTAGCCCGAGACGCTCGATGGTTGAGGCGGTGCGAATTTCGCTGGCGGAGGTGGCGACTCCACAAGAGATACTCATGCGCTGCAACTCGCTGAGAAATCCCAGAACCCCAGGAAAGGATCCAATGCTGCTCTCCAGGACGCGAAAGATTTCGTCTTTGCGCCGCCCCAGTTGGGATAACTCGGGCTCCGGCAATTCGCCGAGAAAGTGACGCAAGATTTCGCCACGCGTGCGTCCTTCCAGAATGAACGAAAGCTCGGAATGAGGCGCGTGGACCCCTACCGAACGCAGGAACTCCTGCCAGGCGGTGAGATGTGCGGGATGGCTGTCGATCAATACACCATCCATATCGAAAACCACCGCGCGAATTCCCGCGTCAAGCTTGTCAATGAGATGGGTCATGGATTCGCTGCCATAGGATCTTGGATGCCCGGCCATGTCCTTTGGGCCAACTGATAGTTTTCAATGGTTCCGATGTCCATCACGAACTCGGGAATCCGGTATCCTCGAATGCGGCCGAGCAAACGTGGAATGACATCGAAGGCAATGTCAGCTTCGGGCCTTCGCGGGATCGCATCCAACAACCGCGGGGTGGCCAGCATGAGGCCGGCAAAGGCGAGATTGCCTTTCGGCTGGGTAGGTTTTTCGACAAATTCCACAATCGTGCCATCCGCGCTCAAGGTTGCGATTCCACAACGCTGTGGATCGGGAACGGAATAGAGACCGAGGGTTGCCGCCGCCCCGGAAGGGTGTGAGTCGAGCATCGCCTGCAGGTTGACGTTGGTAAGCACGTCCGCGTAGAAAACCCAGAACTTGTCTTCTCCTTGGATCCAATCGCGATTCACACGCAGCGTGCCAGCACTGCCGTGAAGTTCCGGCTCCTCCACCACCGTGACCCGCACCCCGGCCCGCCATCCGCGCACAAATTCTTTCACCTCGACCGCGTGGGCGTGGGTATTGACCAGCATGTCGGAAATTCCGAACCGGCGGCTCAGGGCAAACCAAATTTCGAGCATGGGCACGCCGCACACCGGCAGCAGGCATTTCGCTGTGATGTCGGTATAGGGGCGCAATCGTGTGCCGTGACCAGCGGCAAGCAGAAAGGCTTTCATGCAGAAGAGTCAACCGGAATGAATGTCCAACGCGAAGCGCTGTGCTCGTCATTGTCGATAAACGGATCGTTCACCAATACTTGAGCGCCTTGAAAGTCGAAATGAAAGGTCATTTCCTTCAACCCTTCGGCGGTCAAGGCGGTGCGCACATCCTCTTGCCTCGGCGGTTCGCAGAAGAGCAATAGAAATCCGCCCCCGCCCGCCCCGGTGATCTTTCCTCCAAGGGCACCGTTGTGCAACGCAACTTCATATAAGCTGTCGATTCTCGAAGTCGAGATCCGAGACGACACTCGCTTTTTCGCCCGCCAACCCTCGTCGAGCATGGCAGCGAACTCGCGCAGCTCCCCCGCCTGAATGGCATTTCGCATCCGATAAGCGAGCTCTTTGATTTCATGCAAGGCATCGAGCGGCTTTCGGCTTCCTTGCTCAGTTGATTTTTCCTGCTCGGCGAGGATGTTCCAGGAGTGATGGGCTGCGCCCGTAAAAAACAGCATGAGGCTGTTTTGCAGTTCGGTCATAACCGCCGGACCCGGGTCGATAGGCTGAACTTGCGAGCTGCCATCGGGAAGAAACTCGAGAAAGTTCAATCCGCCGAAGGCGGCCGCATATTCGTCCTGTTTCCCGACGTGGCGTTGCAACACATTGCGTGCAATATGAAAGGCGCGCTCGGCAAGCTCGTTTTTGGAGAGCGGCATGTGAACGTAGCTGGACAACGTCTTGAGGACATTCACGCAAACACTGGCGGAAGAACCTAAGCCGGTTCCCGGGGGAATTTCTGAGGCGAGAAAAAGATCAACGCAGACTTCACGATCGAGGTCCTTGAGGACCGCCACCGGTATTTCCAGACCGCCATCCTGCATTTGCAGGGAGGCAAAGTCGGACCAAGCTTCGCAGATTCGCAGGTCGGAAGAAATGATCTGAATGCTTTGATCGGATCGAGTGCCAAGAACTGTGTAGAAATATTTATTGATCGCAGTGCTTAGGACAGCGCCACCGTATTGTTGGTAGTAAGCAGGCAGGTCGGTACCCCCGCCGCCGAAGCTAATCCGCACTGGGCTGCGCACGATGAGCATTGGAGATGATTTCCTCACTTGGATGACTATTCCAATCGACGCTGTAGGTTACCGGGACCGACCTGGGCAGGAACAGTCTGAGAACTAGAGTCCAGACGGTTTGCAGAAGGAGCGATATGTCCCTAAGCAGGTAGGGATCCACGACATACTGCAAATCGAAGCGCGTTTTCTGTTCGGCAGAGTTGAACTCACGCAAGCCGTGCACCTGGGCCAGGCCTGTGATGCCAGGCTTCACCTTCAGCCGTCGTTGCTGCCACTCGGAGTAACGTCCAAGAGAAGAGATGGGGTCGGGTCGGGGACCAACCAGGCTCATCTGCCCACGCAAAACATTCCATAGTTGCGGCAATTCCGTGATGCTCAGGTATTCCAGCAAAAATTCGACACGCGAGTTTGAGCGCACGGGACGATCCACGTTGAGCCGCAGCATCTGGAAAGGCACTCCAAACTGCCCGGACCGGGCTTCCCAACGGAAGGCGCGCCGTTTTTTGACCAGGAGGAGAATCGCAACGGGAATAACAATAAAAGCAGCTGGCAAGACCAAACCCAACGCTCCCCCGACATCCAGGAGGCGCTTCAACACCACATAGCGGCGCCGCAGACCAACGTCACGAAGCTGCACCAGGGGAAGCCCATCCAACGAAATTAGTTTCGGTTGGGATGCATAAAGCTCATAGGATTGCGGAACCAAGGTCGTTGCGATGCCGAGATCGCGGATGCGAATCATCAATGTTCGGATTTCCGGCGTGGGGGCATGAGAAAGCGCCACGATGACTTCGTTCACATCAGCCCGGCGCAGAAAATTTGCGATTTCAAGCGTTGAAAACTGCGATGATCGTGGCACCGATGCAGAGTCGCACGCCGGCAGTATGATTTCTTCGACAGGCTCGTGGGGAAACAAAAGGCCGACTACTTTGCACAACATCTCGGGATGCTGTTGGATTTTTGTCGCGACCTCCTGGGCCACGCGTCCTCCACCCAGGATCACGACACGCCATACATCGCCACTTTCGTGCCTCCACCTCAAAACTGAACGAGCCGCTACCCGAATCCAGAGACATCCGACAAACAAGAGCGCCATGAAATATGCCAGGGCTAGGCGCGAAACATAGGTTCGCGTCAGGTATCCGATGGCAAGTATCACTGCAATGGTGGAGACGCTTCCAAACAATACATGCGAGAAAACCACGGAGAACTTCCAGCCTCCGCGGAACCCGTCCATCTGCATGAAGAAAGAAAGAGCCACCCAAACGGCCGCCGCGGTGATCCCGAATGGCAACAGCGCGTTAATCGAAATGCGTTCGGCAGTCGTCCAGGTCAAACCAAACCGGAGCAAATCCGAGATAAAGAAGGCGCCTGATATCCAAGACAGATCCGCGAGCAGGATCCACAATTCCAGCCTTCTTGTGTTCATCGCGTCCCAGTCCGACTCACGAGCCTTGGCCCCATCGCTCGCTTTGCAAGCTCCGATTGACTAATCTTCGAGCGCACGCAGGTGAACAGCGAATGCGCTACACACAGGTGCAGGTCCTCGATAATCTGCATGTTGTCACAAGGGACCACAATGCACAGATCGCAGAGGGCACGCATTTGCCCTCCAGCGAATCCTCCCAGACCAACCGTGGTGCTGCCGATGGTTTTCGCCGCGTGCAGAGCATGCAACACATTTGGCGAATTCCCGCTTCCACTAATTGCAAAAGCGATGTCGCCGGGCCGGGCAAAGTTTGCCAATTGTTCGGCGAAGATGTCCTCGTACTTCGAATCGTTTGCCCAGGCGGTCATCAAAGGCACGTTGTCGGTAAGCGCCATCACGCGAAAACGCTTCTTCGATCCATTTGCCGCTCCCTTGCCCAGATCGCAGGCAAAGTGCGAAGCCAGGGCAGCACTGCCTCCATTTCCAAAGAGGAAGATCGAGCGTTCCTGCTCGTAGGCTTCGACGAGTAAGCTGGCCACTCGATCCACATCCTCGAAGGGCATGGATTGAATGCTCCTCGAGAGCAGCTCGAAATATGGTCGGCATCGGCTAATGGAATTCACCAACAGAAGACGGGAGGAAGATAGCGAGGGTTGCCCTGAGTTCAAAAAGAACGAGAGTGGCTGATCACCTGCGGAAGCGGAGGTGCGGAAAATACGTGAGCTGCAGCTGTGCGGTGGTATTGGTTTGACCCGAACTCGAGAGTAGCGGGAAATTCCAGTGTTCCACCTGCAGCATCCCCGAAAGGCTTAGCTCATGAGACAGCATAAACGTCGGCTTGACGCTAAAGTCGTTCAGCAATCCGCCTTGCAAAAAATCACGATCCACTTTCTGGTAACGATACCCGAACTGCAATGTGGAACGTGGCGAGAACCAGTATGTGAACCATCCCTGACCACCGCGTCCCGCGCGCCCCATCCAGCTTGCGAGCAGATTGCGGTCATTTGTGTAGCCGTCACGATAACGCCGGAAATCCCAATAAACAAAGCCGGGAGGAAACTCCCGCGTATGCGGGGTACCGATGATCTCGGCGCGAAAATCCATTTTATGAAGCTTGGGCAACATTGGCATATACAAGCCCATGTTGAGCGAGGGCCGACTGGAGAACAGCGGAGTGTATTCGTCCACCACCAGGGAATCGCGATAAATCGTCAGCCACTTGCGCAATCCGGGAATACGATAGCTGAAATCAAAGTTGGCGATTCGCTTTCCGGGATTCATGGCGGGATCGGCGGTGTGTGCGTAGAAGGTTCGAAAGAAGTTGTGGAAAGTAACTGGCAGCCCCGGCCCCCCGAACATCGCGGTGAAACCCGCGCCAAACTCAAAGTTGGGCGTCGGTTTAAAACTTATCTTGAAGCCATGCATGTAGGGTTGCGGCTGAACCTGGCCAGGACCGACCAGGTGGTCCACGTCCCATTCGAACTGGTGCCCGTCCAGTCGTCCGAAGACGTACTCTGATCTGGCGTCACCTAGAAACTTTGACAGGAGCGGAAAGTGGTAGGGGGAGACGTTATCCAGCTTGATGGCCAAAAATGGTTCTGCGTTGTTGCTAAGCAAGAGCGGGTCGGCACCGGTGACACTCCACCATTCGCTCTGCTTGCCGGCCGAGATCTGGAAGTTATGAAACTGCAGCGCAACCCCTCCCGAGAGGACATCAAAACGATTGACTGCCGAGCGGCCCCAGGGGAAGGGTGCGGTCGCATCGGCAAGGGCAATTGCCTGTTGCTGAGGAACGGAATACTGCGCAATGGCCGGAGAATGCTGATATTCACCCTGCATTGCAAAGGAGAGCGGCCCGGCTACCGCATGGGCCGTGAATCCTGAAATTCCGTTGAAACCCTGACCATAGGGCCGGCCGAAGTCATTGATCAGGGTTTGGGCGAAATGATAACCGTCGGTCACGGGCTTGCCAGAAACTTGTGTCGCGCGGGCATAAAGGGAATCCAAGCTCGCGCCCAGATTCGCGGCTCCGTTCAGTCTGGCGAGCTCAGGCTCGAATTCATGAGATAAGCTCTCGTAGATTCCGGCGGCTCCACCCGCCGCGCCCTCTTCCTTCTCAATGGTCTCGCTGGCTTCTTCGAGCAGCCGCGCGCATTCCATTCGGGTCCACGGACGTAAACCGGCGTAGGAGGATCGGACCACGCCAAGTGCAGCCAACCGGTCGAACAACGGGTAAATGTAGCTGTCCATGGGCACATAGGGAGAGCTCATGTTTTTGGGCATGCGCTGACGAGGTTCGGGGTCCGAGTCAAAGAAGTCCCCCCATCCTTCTCCCCCTAATTCGGGATCGTGATGAGCTCGATAAACTTCATGCGCGAAGTACCAACCGAGTCCCGCACCGATGAGCACATCCGAAGCAAAGTGCTCGTGGGCATTGACGCGCGTCAGCGTGACCGTCGTCGCCAGACTGTAGGCCAGGAATTTGGTGAGCGGTCCAGGGTACTCGTGGGCCAGGATCCCCGCGATTGACCACGATAATGCGCTGTGCTCCGACGGGAAGGACATGCCCCCGTTGAAGAAACTGCCGGCTCCGGTAGATTGATAGGGCCGCTCGCGCTGCGTTGAAACCTTCAGCGCGTAGGTAACGGCGGTGGCGTCAACGACGGCTTGAGCTGCGAGAAAGCCGGTCTCACGCAGGTGTTCGTTGTTGGTAAGTTTCCCGAGAATGAATGCACTGCCTCCTGCACCGAGGAGGGAATACATGCTGACATCGGAAATCTTGCGATTGAAATCCAACTGGCTCGGACTGTTGGGCACCTGTTTGGAGATCCAACTGTCGGATGCAATCAAGCCGGCAGTCGCACCCGCAACCGGCAAAATCCATCTTAGGTCTTTCTTCTTAACGCGAGTGGGAAGAGTCCAGAAATGTTGCTGGTCCTCGACCACGTGCGTGAGAAACGGCGTGAGCAAGCGATTCTCAGGATCGACTCCCGGTTGAAGGTCGTAGCCCCGCGTTTGCTTGCTCGAGGGCGCTGATTGCAGATCTTGACACTGGCTCACTCCAGCACTCGAGATCACAATCACGGCCATTAGAAAGCGAACATTGGTTCTCAAACGCACTAGAAGCCGCGAGCCACCTGCACCGCTATTCCAACTGCCGAAACCAATTGCGCCACTTGCAGCGTGTCCCTCCATTTAATGCCGCCACCCACAGCCTTGTTGGGAACGACGATCATGTCGCCTGGTTGCATGGGGGCATCAAGGGGACCACCGCTGAACAAGCCTTTTCCGCCCCCAGCGACGGTTCCGTTGGCGCGAACTATAAAAATGTTCTTCTTGTCTGCGCCGGAGGTAGCGCCTCCCGCCTGATGCAAGTACCACCCCCCGCTCTTTCCCGGGCGGAAGGCAATTGCCGTCTGGTTATAGACGGCACCCTGCACCATGACAAAGTTCGGCTTTTTGGGAATGTAGATTGAGTCACCCCTGCGGAGCTGAACGTCTGCCATGGTGTGGATCCAGCTCTTGCTGGCGCTAATGTGGATCACCATGCGCCCGACCGGGGGTGTGGTCTCCAGTTTTTCTACCGTTTGACGCCACTGCAGAAGCGTGGCTTCTTTACCCAGCGGATCTTCCAGCCCGGTTGCCAAACCCGTGCCCTCTTGCTTGGCTTGGGAAATCAATTGAGCCCGATTCCTCTCTTCCAGTTCGCGAATTTCAGCCCTTTCGAAGATCGCTCCATAAGGGTAGGCGTCGTCACGGAAACCGCCAGCCCGAGCGAGCAGATCGCTGAGATGTTCGCCCTCCTTAATTCCGTAAGTGCCGGGATGCACGACAGCGCCATCGAGCGTCACCGTCGCACCGATGTCGTTCCAACCGGTCATTTGCTTCACGGTGATTACGTCGCCGGCATGAAGGCGCATGTCAGTGTCAGGCTGGCCCTTAAGAGCGGCTCCGAGTCGCAGGGGAATGTGCTCGGTCTCGACATTCTTGCCCTGCTCGACCGAATAACGGGTCAATTCGGCGACTTCAACAAACGCGGAACGCCGTACCCCGCCCGCAAGCCGAACCAGTCCGATGGCGGTCATGTCCCGTCCCAGCGGGTACTTGCCAGGCCGTGCCACATCCCCAGCGATCTCCACGGTTGCGGGATCGAACCGCTGGACGTTCTTGTGTACAAAAACGCGGTCCTGCGGCTGGAGAAGGACATTTTCATGCGCATCGCCAGAGATGGCTTTTGTCAGGTCTGCGCTGATGACTTCGATCTTGCCGTCCTGCGTTTTCCGAAACACCTGTACATCGTCCAACTCGGCATCTGGGGTGGTATTGCCGGCGAGAAAAATCGCATCTCGCAGATAGGTAGCACCGTTGGTGATGTGGTCGCCAGGATCGCGCACCTCGCCGGTTACCGTGACGATGGGCGGGTCTTCGAAATCAAATCTTCCAAAAATGCGCACCGTATCGAACGGCTTCAGGACGAGATTGCCATTCTTACCAGCAAGGGCGTCCCCGAGATTGAATGAAATGATCTCCGGCTTCAGATCAGGGCCAGTCAAGCGAATGATCTCTGCGTGTTGCTGGTAGGGTTCAGGAAGAAGATCGCGGTAGGAGTGCACCAGATCGCTGACGTTCATGCCGTCACGATACGCGTACTTGCCCGGACGGAATACGTGGCCATCGAGATAAACCGTCTTCTCGGCAAATGGCAGGATCGGTGAAATCTTAATGTTGTCGCCGTCCTGGACCACAAATTTGTCCAGAGCGGCCAGCACGGTCGCGCTGTCGTCTGTCTCCGGCATGTCAACCCGCAACATGGTCCGGTTTTCGTGCGCCTGCACCCGCTCGACATCCACGTGCCGCAACGTGCCTGAGGGCAGAACCCCTCCGGCAAGTTCCAGGACCTCAGAGAGATCCTTTTCGCTTGCAAGTTCATAGATGCCGGGTCGCCGAACCATTCCTTCAACCGTAACCTCGCGACCGATCGGTGGGACAAGGAGCGTGTCCCCCGACTCCAGTCGTTGCATACCCGCGCGCACGCCGTGCAATAGCAAGGCATAGAGATCCACATCTTCCACGAGTTGATTGCCGCGGTAGTGCTTCACAATGCGCATGGATCCGCGGGAAGTCGGGCCGCCCGACTGATAAAGCGCGTTCAGTGGGGTCGAAAGGGAACTTATGTCATACGCCCCCGGCCGCTGCACATCCCCAACCACGTAAATACGAATGGTGCGAAGACGGTCGAGGGAAACATCGGCCTCGAGGTGGCGAAACTGGCTGCGCAGGGATGTTTGCACCATGTGTTGCACTTCGCCGAGCGTGTGTCCGGAAGCCTGAATGGAGCCGATCTCAGGCAGGCTCAGTCGACCTTCGCGATCCACAACCCGGTGCAGGCGCTGCGAAACGCTGCCCCAAAGGTCGATGTTGACTCCATCGCCCGGCCCAAGGACGTACTCCGGGCCTGCGGGCAGATCCATTGGAAGCTGATCGAAGTTCCCAGTGCCATTCTCGAAAACATCGAGTCCGAAACGACGAAGTGGCCCGGTACGTCGGGCATACTGCGCATAGAGATCGTAAAGGGACGGCACGTCTGCGTAAGGGTCCGATCGATGCATCAGGCGAGGCTGATCGTTGAGCCGATCCCGGTTGGGGCGGGTCTGCACCCCCGGTAGCGGGATACTTGCGTTCATCCTGTTCTGCTGCGGCAGCGGCTGAGGCTGCAGCAGCTGTTGCTGCTGCAGCAGCTGTTGCGATTGCATATACGCCTGCTCTTGCGACTGCGGCTGCTGTTGGTTCCCTATGTTGTTGGTCGCCGAGGCCAGCGATCCCAGCGGTGACTGCATTCCGCCCGTATTTGGAAGCTGTTTTCCCCCGTATTGGCTCATCAGTTGCTGAACTTGCTCGGGAGTCAGTTGGGTGTTTCCGCCAGTGACCGCATCGAACGGGAGACCGCCTGTCTCCTCGCTGGCTCCGTTCATACTTGCCTGCAGCAGTGCACGGCGCTGGTCCGGGCTGATCTGATTTTGCGGTTGTGCAGGGGTCGGCGTTTCTTGGGTTGGCATGTTTGGTGTATAGGGAAGGCTAGGCTGGGACGAGCCGCGCTGTGTGACGCCAGGTCCACCTTCCTCAGGTGCCTCGTTTTCGCTCCTACGATACGGGTAGGGCTGCTCCCGATCGTTGGGTTTACCAAGTTTCTGCTGTTCCTCGACCTCTCTGGCCAGCTCTTCTCGTGTGGGCTTTGCTCGCACGTAGCCACGATCAACAATTTGCTGCGTTACCAGCGAGCGTACTTCTTCATCATCACGAATCAGTCGGAAGATGGCAGTATCGGTGAGCTCCTTCTCTTCGACCACGCGTCCTTGCGAGTAGGCGCGGCGGACCAGCATTTTCTTGACTTCAAGAAACAAACCGGGTTCCTGTTGCAGCAGCAGAACAATCCTCTCTGGCGGCAGCGACACCAGTCGCTCAGCCTCTTTTTCCGCACGAGAGTCAGGCTCCTCGACGGCACGAGTGCGGGGGTTGTAGTCAGGGGTGTTGTAGTCAGGGGTGTTGTTGGAGTCACGGTCCTGCGCGAAGATACTCGTGCTGCCGAGGAATGAAAAGACTAGAACTGCTATGGGGAAAATTCGCGAGGCTTTCATTCGTGCTCCTACTGGATGACGGCTTCTCAAAATAGCGGTTCAATGTCGGACTCGTTAATCTCTACCGACACGGATCGCATAATGGCGTCAATTGAAATGATGATGCGGTAGTTGGTCTTGACGCGGACAAGAATTCCCCGGGCGCCCGCAAGTGGGCCGCGCACCACTTTCACCCTTCGGCCCACGGTGAGGTAGGGATGGTGTTCGGCACGCAACCCTTGTAGGAGGGCATTGCGGAGTGCGTTCAGGTCTTCTCCGTCCAACGGCGCGGGTTGACCGTTGAAAGAAACAAAGCGCACTACTCCAGGCAACTGGAGAACACGAAGCTTATCGGCAATATCGATGCGCGTGAAAACGTATCCTGGGAAAAGGACCAGGTCCAACTCTTTTTGCCGGTCCTTCCATCGTCGCACCGACCGATATACCGGGAGGAAGTGCTCGATTCCGCGTTCCTGAAGTTGTTGTGCAACTTTCTTTTCGTGGCGAGCGTTTGTATATGCGGCGTACCAAACAGCACTCGGCACCAGTTGAAGCTGAGGCACAGTCGCAATCGATTTCGAAACTGCAAAACTCATGAACTCTGCCCGCACCTACAGCTTCGCCCCCTCACTTACAGGGCGTATGTGAGACAACCGCAAGAGTAAACACTGCAGACCATGCGAGCCCTGCAATGATCAGTGGAGGATGGAAGGTGGCATGCTGGGGACACACGGAAACACCCCCACAAGTGGGGCTTGCGTGCTACAGCGTGACAAACTTCTCCCCCGGCTGATTTCGACAGCGAGTTGGATGGGATGCTGCTGAACGCGAGTTGCTTGCCCGAGACTCAGGAGTGTCGCCTAGGCCAGAGTGGAAAGGACGGACGGAAAGAGCAAGGCGGCGCGAAGAAACCTTAGCCTTTCACGCTGACTTTAGAAAAGGAGAGTACCGCAGTTCCCGGGCGCGGGCTGCCCATCAGGGTAGCAGGCCGGAAGGTGGTGAAAATTAACATGTTCTTCACCGGATGCGGGAGATCCTTTACGTGATCCGGGTCGGAGAGAATACGATAATCCTGCACGCGACCATTGGCATCGACGTATGCTTCGATGACGATCGAGTCCTCTGTGACCAAACCCAGGCCTGTGTTGAACCCGGTCTGCTGCAGCTCTGGATTGGTCGAAAGCAATAGAGGCACATCGTTAGTATTCGCCTGAACCGGGGTGATGAATCCCATTAAGACGCCGAAAATAATCAGAGTTGCGACCACACCGGCGGTAGCAGGTACCATGAATGCGCGAAGCGCATTCGCCACTCGAAGTCTCAAGTTCCCGAATACAGGTTCACGGCGACGGGCAGCTTCGCGCGAGATGGCCAGCCGTACTTTCAAAGACAGATCGTCGGGCGCTTGCGCGCGACCCACTCGGGAGAGAAGTTGCTGCGTCTGCCGAAGTTCAGCATAGTCCATCCGGCATTCAACACACTCGTTCAGGTGCTCTCCGAGCGCGAACATCTGCCTCCCCGTGACCGCCCCGTCCAGGTAAGAGGAAAGCAACGATTGAACCTGTGCGCAGGTCATGGCGTTACCTCGATTCGAGCGCGCTCCGCGTCGGCCACGCCGCGCCGTTGGAAGCGTACCCCCTCAACATCTAACCCCAATTCTGTCCCAGCTAGCTTCACGTACTCGCTCAGTCGATTTCGTAGTGCCTCTCTACCGCGGGTGATTCTTGATTTCACCGTCCCAAGCGAGACCTGAGTGATGTCAGCAATTTCCTCGTAGGACAACTCCTCAATGTCGCGCAAAACGACCGCCGTTCGATAAGGCTCTTGAACCTGCCGAAGCTCCTCGTCGACGCGCAGCTGCAATTCGTGCTCGGCAGCGTTCTCGAAGGGTGACTTCCGCTTGTCGACGAACGCCGTGTTCTCGGCAGCAATCAAGGGATACTCCCCGTTGGCTTCAGGTTCCACGGACGTTTCCTTGGACTTATGGCGAAACCACCAACGGCGGCGGTTCGAAGCTTCGTGTATCGCGATCCGGTAAATCCAAGTCTTCAGACTGGACTCCCCGTGGAAATACTTCATTCCGCGAAAGACTTTCAAAAACACTTCTTGAGTAGTATCGGCAGCGTCGGCTGGATCCGTCAGGATGCGGTAGATGACGCTGTACACCGGTTGGTGAAACTCGCCGACAAGCCAGGTGTATGCGTCTTCGGAGCCCGCCTTAAGCTCGGCAATGATGGTGGCTTCTTCCGCTCGTACGCCGATCGCGCTTGCGAAATCACCCACGTTGGCTGCTCCCGCCATGCTTGCCATGGCGCCACCTCCATTATAGGTCCACCGGCACAGCCTTGTACTGTGTTTGTTAGACCCCAGTCAGAGGTGAGATGTTCCCAGGGATTGTAAATTGCTGATTGTTAAGCTCTTTGCGGAACCTCGTCGAACCTCGACTACTGCGGAGGCGTCCCCGAAGCCGGCGGAGTTGTGGTTGGCTTCGGCACCGGTCTCTTCTTGACGGGAGCCTTTTTCGGGGGTGCAGGCTCAGTGTCGTCCACTACGACTTTCTTCGGAGGTACGGCAGCGGCCCGAGCGGCTTGCAGGGCGGTGCGGAGTTGTCCAATCTCGTTTTCCTTTGCGGTGGCCAGCTTGTCCATGCGCTCCGCGAACGCACGCCGAGTACCCTCGACCGCGCCTAAATCATTGTTTAGTGTCTGGAACTCTTCCTTACTGCCGAACGCACCAGCCGACTCAACGATCGAATTCATAACGTCATACAGGGCGTCCAAATTGCGATAGGTCTTAAACGTCAGCGCCAGGCTCTCAGGCGAGTTCTTCAGCTCTGCGAGAATCGAGGGCAACGCATTCTGAAGATTACGCAGGATGGATTCGGTATCGCTCTGCGTCTGTTTCTTGGTGTTGGAGTCGGTCTTCCACTTCTCGATTCGCAAATGCGAAAGGTTCTGCTGCGCCGATTGCGACACGCTCTGGAGATTCGCGATGAGCTGGTTGAGTTCAGAGATCGAAGTGTAGGAAACCGGAGTGCTATTGGGGGGATTGGCAGGAGCCTGCGCAAGAAGGCCGCCCGGGCACATCAAAAGCAGGCTTGCTGCAGCGGTTAACGTGAGTTTCATGGGATTTTCTCGTACCGATTCAGCATACTCATTTTCACAGGTTTCGCAACTACAGCCTCAAACCCGTGGGCTGCCGATTCCCTGCTTTCCACGCTGCACGTATATACGATATAGGTCGAGAGCCAGTATGGTGGACCTCAATCGGGATCAACCTACGACTTCTTCCGAAATCGGGCTGCCGAAAAGCACCGTGCATCTAGCTTAACGTCACAGATTATGGTTCAATGACAAACCGATTCGAGTGACCGATCGTACGGATTTGGGTGGTGAATGCTAATTGGGCTGAGAAACAGAAATCCCGATAGAGGTTAACCGATGAACCGAACCGTCACTTTCATTGTTGCGCTTGTATACCTGTCTTTGATTTTTGCTTTGGGTCTGCTCTTCTTTCTTAAACGCCAGCTTCTTTTCTTCCTCCCTAATAGTTTTGGCCCGGTGCCCGTCGGAGTGCCTTGGTTCGGAGCGCTAGGAGCGGTTCTGATCTCGCTGACCGGAGTATTTGAGCATGAGCACGATTGGGATGAGGGGTATTGGCCCTGGCATATTGCTCGTCCGCTAATCGGCGTGGGGTTGGGGGTGGTGAGCGTACTCATTATGCAAGCCGGCGTTCTTGCCGTAGGTTCAGCCCCGCAATCAGACGGCCCCAAGAATTTGCTTTACTACCTCGTCGCATTTCTTGTGGGCTATCGAGAGGAAACGTTCCGGGAGCTCATCAAGCGCTTAGTGGACGTCGTCTTGAGCCCGGGTACGAGCCCGGGTACGCTGCCCAACCTACATCAAGCGAGTCCCCCTCAGGCACCTCATGCGACGCCGACACAAGTTGTAATCGCTGGTTCGGGTCTGACGGGAACGCAAACGGTGAAATTTGGCAGTCTGGTGGCGCAGATCACCGCCACCACTCCCAACGCAGGCGCGGCAGGGGCGGTGTCTCTGACTGTAACCACCAAGCGAGGCTCGTCCACCCTTCCGTTCACCTTTACCTAAGCTCGGGCTTACGATGGCGGGACCCGCACCTTAGCCAGAACTTCAAGCCTTTCTCGGATCGCCTCTCGAGGCATTTTCTCGTACTCTACGGAGGGCGGAGCGCTCAACAGTAACTGCAAGTAGTTTCGCAGATTTTCGACCGCCGCTTTGGTGTTGAGAGAAAGAGCTGCCGCGTTTGTCAGTCTGTCGGCGATTGGCAATGGGCTCGGAATGCTGTTCTTGGTCCTCCAAAGCACTCGGACTTGTGTGAGCGACGCCAAGGTGGCAGCATCCGGGTCGTAGGGGACCAGTGTTAAGGCAGCATCGAAGCTTTTTTGCGCGGTGATCAGATCTTCGTCCTCGCCATTCTGCAACAATTGGATAATTCCGCTCAGTTCCAGAGCAACGGCGCTGGTTGTCTTGTCCGAGGATTCACTTGCCACCTGGTATTGCCGTAGTTCACCGATCGCCTCGGCAGCGAGGGCCTTTGATAGTCGGCTCTGCCGTGCCTCAGCGATTCTCTGCATCAGGTAACCGACGCATCCCTGGATGAAATGCAACTCAGGCAGAACGCTGTCCAACGATTCTCCAGCGAAGCTACCTGCTGCGTGAATCCATCCGTCGCTCTGCCGCTCGCTTCCCGGGATCATCCAGCGTACGTGAATCCATTCCCCCTTTTTTTCAATGACCTCGTATCCGGGCGTGAGCTCGCCGGCACACGCTATGCACTTCGCGACCGGATGGGGTAGGGGCTGCCCTTCAGAATCGTCTCGCGGTTCTTTATGCACCAAGTCAGCCCGACGATAGCTCGCCTCGACCTGAGCCAGGAGGCTCTTCTTGAGGGCTCGGGGAGTAAACGCCACCACCTGCGAGCTGGGTTGTGCTGAAAACTGATATTGAGCAACCTGGAAGCCGATGGACTCACTGGTGTCTTGGCGCACAAACCGTACATAGGATTGGAGGATGATGTCGTCCCCTTCCTCGTATAGAACGCCCCAGACGATAATCAGTCCCTTGCCTTTAGGAGTAAGGATGCTCGCTCCCGGGACCTGTCCTAGCAGCTTGGGAATCACAACTTGTGGAATGCAGGTGTCGACATCGGCGCCGGGCGTAACTTCCATCTGGGTCGCGCCCAAACTTCCATAGTCAAGAACATGAGCAAAAGCATCGAGCTTGATTAGCAAAGCCAGGCGCTGTCCCAGTTCGTTCAGCACTGGGCTGGGATTTCCCGTCGAGACATAGGGCAGCACGACGATGTTGACGTCCGCTCCTTGAAACACGCTGGGGTCTCGGCAGTCCTGATGCGCTCGCATCGCGAACGCGGTGTTACACGCTAGCGAGGTTACGGCCGCCCACAAGACAGCTCTCAGGAGGGTGAATCGTGTTCTCATTGCAGACCTCCTGCTACGGGGCACGAGAAAGTATGATCGGGGTCGGGCTTCAGCAGCTGATAGCGGCTGCCCGGGTCCGATCTGGCCTTTGTAATGGCGTCGCTCGTAATCCGGCGAAGCTCCGCCAGCAACTTCTTCTGGTCCGGCAACGATTGCGGGTCCGGGCCAGGATTGGTGGAATTGATGATGTCCGTGAGCTTATGTTGACCCTCGCAGAGGTTCGGGATGGCATCTTCATACTTGAGGTTTTGGAAATCGATGAGTCCGAGAACCACCGGAGTGAAGACTTGCAGCTTGGCACCCTGACCCGCTTGGCTGAGGAAGCTCCCGCCCGTTCGGCGGAAGACGAAAACCGCGGGCGGGGAGACTTGTCTCGCCGGCACCAATACAAAACCTAACGCCCCCTGCTCCCGTACCGGATCTTCCACCGCGCCCCATACCTCGAGCAGCACTCGCAATCGATCGAGAGAGTCAAACTCATCGTCGGTAAATACCGAGGCGTCGCTCGGGAACCTACCGACGCACGGCACGACCGAAGCGCGCCCTTTTGACATGGTGCGCAGATTCTCGACGATAAAATCGCGCAGCCCGCCCATCCTCTTGGCCTGGCTCGTACTCGCGGGGGTGCTCGATACCGACCGCACGTCATCGACGAAAATTTTGTATGCGTCCCCGCTCGCCGCGGGGCAGGAAATCAACTGTCCCCACAAAGGGCTGCTTGTGATGCAGGAGAAAAACAACACCAACGGGAAGCCATGTGCCTGGGCCCTCGTCATTTCCCCCTCCTGAGATCGGATGAAAGCGCTGTGTCACTGCGACATTTGCCGGTTCAAAAGTTCGAGCGTCTCTTTCGATTTATCCTTCAGCCTTGCCAACTCACGCGGCTCAGGCTTGTCCCCCCGCACCCAGTTCGAAAGCCCGCTCAGCCGATCGAAGTTTGCCTGGTAGAAACCCACGTCCGTCAAGCTGTCGGAACAGGGAACTGCACCGATGACGTCCAGCGCTGCGTAGTGTGTCTGCCATTTGTACAGGCCGGTGCGGTTGCGAATCACCGCCGCGACCGCTTCGCATACTGGTTGTGGCTTGGAATGCGCGACCATGCGTAGCCCAGCTTCCGCACCCGCAATCCCGTACTCGTTTCCAATTTCTTCGACATTGATAAAGAATGGCACAGCATATTCGCCGAACGCTGCCAACTCAGCAGCCTTGGCCTGAGCCTGGTCGCGGGTGAGGTTTTGCTGCTGCAAGTCTGCCGTAAGACTCTTCATCTCCTTGATGGCGTCCAGTTGCAATTGGCGTTCCTGCAAAGCATGACTCACGGTATCGTTCAGCGCATATCCGATTACCGCCAATACGATACCTGGCAGCAGGGCTTTCACGAGATCAAGGACAAGGGCCCGAGCTCCCGATGGTTTGTCGGAAGAGAGCTTTTCTTCGACTTTCTTCAGGCGTTCTTCGAGGGAACTGTCTTGCACCTGAAGGGTGCCCGTCACCTGAATCGGTGTATTCGTATCCATGGATGGATCTTCTACGACTCCATCCTTTCCTTAGTAAGTGCTTGCCTTTAGCACATCTTGCTTCTACCTCCGCAACCCGTGCGCGCTAGTTCGCAGCCACCGGGTGACGTGGTTTCTTACCTGGGTCGCCAAAAGGGCAGCTCGCTGGCCATCGATGACGAGCACAGGTCGCGACGGTTATCTACCTTGCGCTTGCCGAAAATATTGAACAAATGAAATTCCACCGTACTCTCCCGAATGGAGCAGAATCGCGGCGACCGCGAGAGTCCCAAAAGCCAGCTCAAGCTGCACCCACTCATGCCACTCGCCAGCACGGCGTCCTCAACCAAAGCGCCAGGGGTCGGGGTCGACGTTCTAGCACTGGCGGGAAGGGTGAGCGGAGTTTACCACGCGCCAAGAATTTGCGATCGCCTGTTTGCGTTTGTTCCGTTTTCGGAAAAAAACCGACAGGAAAGGGGTCGTTTTGGCTATCTTACCGGAGGGTCGCAGCAAGCAATTTTCGTCTGCCGGCCTTTTTCGAAGGTAAGCGGAGGGCTGCGCGGAATCGTGCTACTTACCCTGCCTGGACGTTTCCTTCCGGGGTTCTGCGACCCGCACCTACGTTGCAAATCAAGATAAGAGATTTCCCGGGCGGCCGGCGAGAAATTTGCAAACATTGCGCAGGACTTGTTGGTGCTCGGCCGACACCTCAAAGAACTCCAGACCGCATCGCACTCCAGTTCGGTGGCGCACGATGCCTTGTATTTCTAGAGAACTGTTCTCCGAGGGAAGCATAAGCTCCAAATTGACGTGAGAGCCAACGCCCCAGCCTTCGCCAGCAATCGTTCCGATTCCACTCTCGCTTATGTCCAGCGCGTGAGTCTGTATCTTGTTTTCGCCCTGCTCGTCCCGAATTGTCGCGGTCAGACGGGTGCTTAGCAAGTACCGTTCATTGCGACGCTTAACGCTAGAAGGCGCAAGATTGTTGGGACCACGGGAACGCCTCCATGGAGTCATCGGTCGACCTTATCCCCCACAATGCGCCACATGTTTTCAACAATCTGTGGCATGTATTGATCGCAGATGCGATTTACGCACGCCCACAGGCCTTCGTCGTCATCCGCTAGGGCCGGAAGAGCGACATCGCGCGCGGGCAGAACGAGCTGGGAGTGGATGACGGAATCTGGGGAGATCGAGGACCCTACTGGGCGGGTCATGAAACATTACCTCGGGAGGAATTCGCTTTCGATGTCAATTTGACAAGATTTCAGGTGCTCTCACAATCGGGTTATTTTCCGATTACGGAAGGGCGCCCGGCCAAAGTAACCCAAAGGCCTTTTCCCTTTTCTCGTTCTACCCGGTTCCGCTTTGCTGGGATCGGGTGAAAAGCTGGCTATCATTGCGTGCCCCGTCGCGAGGTTCGAGGCTTGTAAAATCCTCGGGTCGTCGCCGGTGGTAATGCTGCACGAATGCGGCTGGGTTGGTGGTCTATCCGAATCTTCTTCGGTGGGCTGTTCGTACTTGCCATCCTTGTGGCGCGGTCTCGTTACGACGGGATGGGATTTGCCCTGCAGCGTATCGGAGTTGAAATTTACACGCTTCACCGGGAGACAGGTGGGTGGCCAACCGGCAACCTTACACTTATCGAACCGGCTCGCTCCATGATCGATCGAGGGCTGATCGTCGTTGTGCCGAATGCATTCTTGCACGCCAATCCCAAAGAGAACGCCCACACAATCCTCGCCTATCAAGCGAAAGGCCTGCGCACGAGGTTAGGTTTCACCTATGTTTGTTGGGGAGATCTGAGGACTGAGGTCATCACCCGATGGCAATTGCAGAAGGCACTCGATCGAACCGGGCAGCCCAATTAAGTAATGCCTAGGCGATTTTCAAACAGCGCGACACCCTTGGCTGCGCCACTGCCGATGGGGTATGACACAAACCATGGCGTCAAAGCCACTCCTCTAACGGCTCGGGCTGTCTAACTTGTTGAGGCAATGGTGGACCTGGTCGGGATCGAACCGACGACCTCTTCCATGCCATGGAAGAAGCACACCAGCCGGAGATTGATTGTAAAGCAGTTAACAACCGGAGAATTGGTAAAAACCGGGGTGTATTGGGCGATATTTCCGGCCAATTTCCGGCCAATCGGTTAAACAAGAACAGCAGAGCGGCGTGGGCGGGGGTTCATGCTGGTCGACTTCCTGCTGGAATGATTACTTGAATTATGTGGCTTACAATTCGCGAATCGCGGTTACGGGGTTCCGGCGGATCGCTCGATGTGCGGGAAGGTAGCATGCTACCAAAGACATCGTTCCCAGGAGCATGATGACGGAAACGACGGTGACGGGATCGTTGGCGCCGATTCCGTACAACAGCCGGGCAATGAAACGCGTTAGTCCCAACCCAAACGCCAATCCCAGCGCCAGCCCTATGCCTGTGAGCCATAGCCCCTGCAACAGCACGAGCCGCAGCACATCGACGCGCGAAGCGCCCAGAGCCACGCGTAATCCGATCTCGTGGGTCCGCATTTGGGTTCGATAGGCCACAACTCCGTAGATCCCGGTTACTGCAAGAACCAGCCCGATCAGCGCGAACATCCCCGCCAGGGCGCTCTGTATGACAGCGAAACTGCTCGCCAGCTGGGTACTCTCTCGCATGGGACGCACATCGAAAACTGGCAGCCGTGTATCGATTTCGTGGATGGCGTTTTCCACCGCTGGCG